>OGRN01001457.1_pt1 | contig 20404 bp, 9 predicted proteins | sample 1553401 | NCBI WGS metagenome assembly OGRN01 (sample SAMEA2580096, study PRJEB22360) | human gut metagenome | biome: human gut; feature: human-associated habitat; material: faeces | place: Denmark | collected 2008/2010 | reverse complement strand
TCGAAACGGCCGTGAACGGAGCGACCGACGTGCGTCGCGTCCGTTCGAACTCGACCTCCGGCTTCTCGGTCGTATGGGTCGAGTTCGACTGGGGAACCGACATCTACCTGGCCCGCCAGATCGTATCCGAAAAGCTGGCTGCGCTGAACGAGACGCTTCCGAACAACGTCGGGACGCCGACACTCGGGCCGCAGTCGTCCATCCTGGGCGAGCTGATGATTATCGGCCTGACCTCGGACAGCACTTCGCTCGAAGAACTGCGGACACTGGCCGACTGGACGATCCGTCCCCGACTGCTCTCGACCGGAGGTGTAGCCCAGGTGACCGTCATCGGCGGCGATATCAAGGAGTACCAAATCCTGCTGGACCCTGCCCGGATGAAACATTTCGGCGTCACGACGGGCGAAGTGCTCGACGTGGTCGAGAACCTGACCCGTAACTCGAGCGGAGGAATTCTGAACCAGCACGGCAACGAATACATCATCCGGGGCATGCTCTCGACGGCCGACGAGGACGAAATGGGACGAGCCGTGATCCGCATCGAGAACGGCCTCCCCATTACGCTCGAACAGGTGGCCGACGTGCGGATCGGAGCCAAGACGCCCCGGCTGGGCACGGCATCCGAACGCGGTAAGCCGGCCGTGCTGATGACCGTCACGAAGCAGCCTAACACGAACTCGCTCGAACTGACCGAAAAACTCGACCGAGCCGTCGCCGAACTGAGCGAGACGCTGCCTGCGGACGTGCACGTATCGACCGACTCGTTCCGTCAGGCCCGTTTCATCGAAGGCTCGATCGACAACATTCAGAAATCGCTGTTCGAAGGAGCGGTCTTCGTCGTGATCGTCCTGCTGGTCTTTCTGATGAACTTCCGCACGACGGTCATCTCGCTGGTCGCGCTGCCGCTCTCGCTGCTCGTGTCGATTCTGGCGTTGAAATGGATGGGGCTCACGATCAACACGATGAGCCTCGGAGGCATGGCCATTGCGATCGGATCGCTCGTCGACGACGCGATCATCGACGTCGAGAACGTATTCAAAAGGCTGCGCGAGAATTTCGCGCGCCCCAAGGACCAGCGGCTGCCGACGCTGAGCATCGTTTTCGAGGCGTCGAAAGAGATCCGCACGTCGGTCGTCCACGCGACGATCATCACGATCGTGGCCTTCGTCCCGCTTTTCTTCCTCGACGGCATGGAAGGGCGCATGCTGCGCCCGTTGGGCATCTCGTTCATCGTAGCGCTGTTCGCATCGATGATCGTGGCGGTCACGCTGACGCCCGTGCTGTGCAGCTACTTGCTGACCGGCGACCGGGTACTCCGCCGCAACGAAAAGGAACCCGTCGTCTCGCGCTTTCTGAAGCGCGTCTACCGCCGCGCGCTCGAATGGGTGCTCGCCCATAAGAAAGCCGTACTCGGCTCGACCGTCGTCCTGTTCGCCGGGGCGCTCGCCGTTTTCCTCTCGCTGGGCCGTAGCTTCCTGCCCCCATTCAACGAAGGCTCGCTGACGATCAACGCCTCGACGATGCCGGGCATCTCGCTCGAAGAGTCCGACAAGATCGGCAGCCAAGTGGAAAGCATTCTGCTCGAAATACCCGAAATCCGGACGGTCGTCCGCAAAACGGGCCGCGCCGAGCTGGACGAGCATGCGCTGGGCGTCGGCGTATCGGAAATCGAAGCGCCGTACGAACTCGCGGATCGATCGCGCAGCGAATTCATGGCCGACGTGCGCAGACGGCTGGGCGTGCTTCACGGCGTCAACATCGAAATCGGACAGCCCATTTCGCACCGGATCGACGCGATGCTGTCGGGCACCAAGGCCAATATCGCGATCAAGCTGTTCGGCCCGGACCTGAACCGCCTGTTCGCGCTCGGCAACCGGATCAAAAGCTCTATCGCGAACATCGACGGCATAGCCGACCTGAACGTCGAGCAGCAAATCGAGCGGCCTCAGCTGCAAATCCGGCCCAAACGCGAAATGCTGGCCCGCTACGGTATCACGCTGCCCGCTTTCGCCGAATTCGTCGAGGTGGCGCTCGGCGGACGGGTCGTCTCGCAGGTATACGACGAAGGACGCTCGTTCGACGTGACGGTCAAGGCATCGGATGCCAGCCGGAACGACATGGAGCGCATCGGCGAGCTGATGCTCGACGGAACCGACGGGAAAGTCCCCCTGAGCTACGTGGCCGACATCGTGTCGACATCGGGTCCCAACGCGATCGGTCGCGAGAACGCCCAGCGCCTGATCGTCGTATCGGCCAACGTGGCCGACCGCGACCTGCGCAGCGTCGTCAACGAAATCGGCGAAACGATCCGGACGCAAGTGCCCATGCCGGAAGGATATCATGTGGAATACGGCGGACAGTTCGAGAGCGAACAGGCGGCCTCACGCACGCTGACGCTGACGTCGCTCGTCGCGCTGCTCGTCATTTTCCTGCTGCTGTATCAGGAATTCCGCAGCCTGAAGATCGCCGGCGTCATCCTGCTGAACCTGCCGCTGGCCCTGATCGGCGGCGTTGCGAGCCTGTGGCTCACTTCGGGCGAAGTGAGCATTCCGGCCATCATCGGGTTCATCTCGCTGCTGGGCATCGCCACGCGCAACGGCATTCTGCTCGTTTCGCACTACAACCACCTGCGCGGCGAGGGCATGCCGCTGCACGAAAGCGTCGTGCAGGGCTCGCTGGACCGGCTGAATCCGATTCTGATGACCGCGCTGTCGTCGGCTCTGGCGCTGATTCCGCTCGCACTGGGAGGCAACCTGCCCGGCAACGAAATACAGAGCCCGATGGCCAAAGTCATACTCGGCGGACTGCTCAGCTCGACACTGCTCAACGGATTCATCATTCCGTCGGTCTACCTGATTGTCAACCGTAAAAAACCGAAAGCATGAAACGCATACCGATCATACTGTTCTTCCTCGTACTGGCTCCGGCGGCCTCGGCCCAGCGAAGCATCGACGAGGTGCTCCGTCAGGTCGAAAACGCGAGCCGCGAGCTGGAAGCGCAACGGCAACTGACCGCGGCGCAGAAGCAAGACGCCGCCACGGGCAAATACATGGCCAACCCGACGGTCGAAATGGAAAAGATGTGGGGAGCGGCCGGAGCAGGGCAGAACACCGAGCTGGCCGTCGTCCAGACGATCGATTTCCCGACCGTCTACGGGTCCCGCAACCGGATCGCCAAGCTCAAAGGCTCCCTGTATGAAAAGCAATGGGAATCCCAGAGGCAACAGCTGCTGCTGCAGGCCAAGCAGCTCTGTATCGAAATCGTCTACCTCTACCGTCAGCGGGACCTGCTCGACGAACGGTTATCGAACGCCGAGCGACTGAGCGAAGCGTACAGACGAAAAATGGAGACGGGCGACGCGACCTCCCTCGAAGCGAACAAGATCGCCGTCGAGTCGATCTCGGCCCGTACGGCCGCCGATCTGAACCGAGCTGAGCTGCAAGCCAAAATCCAGCAACTCAACACGATGACCGGAGACAGCGACGACTCGTTCGAGGACGTGACCTACCCCCCGGTCGAAACGCTGCCGCCGGCCGACGTGTTGTCCGAGGCATACATGAGCGGCAACCCGCTGCTCGAAAGCATGGAAAATACGCTCGAGATCGATCGCCGGACCGTGGCTCTGAATCGGGGACTCTCTCTGCCCCAGTTCGAGATAGGGTATCGGCACGACTATGGAGAAGGCCGCGCCACGGGATTCAAGGTCGGCATGTCGGTGCCGCTTTTCGAGAACAAGAACAAGGTCAAGGCGGCCAAGGCGGCGGCCGTCTCGTCTCAGGCTCAATTGGAAAGCGCCCGGACGAACGCGGCGTCCCAGTTCCGGATGCTGTACGATCAGGCCGTCGCGCTCTCCGAATCGATGCGGTCGATGCGGTCGGCCCTCGCATCGCAGAACAGCCTCGAAATTCTCGGTAAGGCGCTCGATGCGGGGCAGATCAGCGTGATCGACTATTTCACCGAGGCGAACCTGCTGTTCGAAAGCCGCGGAACGCTGCTCCAGATCGAGCGGGACTACCAATCGGCCGTAGCCGCCCTGTACAGCTTCTCGCTATAGACCGCTCAGGTCCGACCGGTCATGCCGGGCTTCCTTAAGAAATACGAAGGAGGCCCGGCTTTCGCTATCGAACAATACGTATTTTTAACAAATCAAATATTTTTTTAACATACATTCCGATTCTCAATTAAAATTGCTATCTTTGCACAGGTAGAGAAAGGTCGTTTACATAGGACAAAAATACACTGTCAATAAGCGACATACGCCCTCCGAAAGAAAGATAAAACAACACGAAGTCGCCCCGCGAGGCCGACGAAAAACCAATAGAACCCGCAAAGATGAAAATTGTAGGCGAACCGAAAGCGTTTCTGAGCAACGAGGCGCTGCAGCTTCTGAACCTGTACGAATCACTGGGACAGCGTGCGGAAATCTTCCTGCCGCGCCACATCTTCGATAACCTCACAAGCTTCGTGAGCCTCTGCATGGAGGAGCCCGACGATCCGGCCAAGCAACAGGCCGAAATCAACCGCTATCTGCTGAAGTTCCGCGAAGATATCCCGGGATACACGCACGTGTCGCTGATGCTGATTCCGCACAACAACTCGAAGGCTTTCGAGCTGAGCAGCAAGCGCGGCGAATTCGCCAAGAAAATATCGGCCCTGCTCGACACCGACGGCACGACGACCGAAATCAAGACGTTGCTGCGTAATATCCGCGACAGCCACGACCTGTCTGTCGGCACGCCTCCGATCAACAGCCGCCATATCGATTTCATGTCTCAGGTACAGCTGGGCGGCCATGTGCGCGACCTGCGCAAGTACCGCGACGTGATCGGCGTGACGGGCGACATCAACGAGGCGCACTGGAACTACCTGATGGACACGCTCGAGCAGATGATCAGCCAAAGTACGCACTACACGACCAAGGCCGAGATCAGCGACTTTCTGCACCGCAGCCAGTGGGCCGTCAATTTCAAGGGCATGAACGGCATGATCCGAACCGTCGTCTCGGGCAATGCCGACAAGGCCGTCCAGCTGCTCAAGGGCGACGTGTTCCACAAGGACGCCGTCGTCGTGCTGGAAAGCCCCGCGCCCGAAACGCTGTACGAACAGATGACGGCCGATACGACCTCGATTTTCGTCGTCAAGGTCAAGCACGCGCGCATCAACCATTACTCGGGCCCGAAATGGTTCCCGCTGCTGACCCGACTGGTGATCGTCGACGACTCGAAAGAGTCTCGCAGCTCGAACACGTCGCTCGTGTTCTGCTTCCACAACGGCATTATCAACACGTTGAACAAAGTCCATACGAAAAAGCTCGGCTCGCCGGCCAACACGCAACTGAATCTGCGGCTGATTCTCGAGAACGTCAACCCGAGCTACCTGAAGGAATTCCGCGAAAAGCTCGAAATGCAGATCGAGGAGTACGGCCGCGAAATCAAATCGCTGCTGCTCGAGCAGACCGGGTCGGACACCGACATCGAGAAGCGCATCACGCTGTTCAAGCTCGATTCTTTTTCGCGACAGGTCGTGCAGGACAAATACTCGCTCGAAAAGCTGCGCGACTTCATTTTCTTTTTGGAAAACTGCCACAAGCAGGAAAACAAGAAGATTCAGACTCAGGAGCTGATCGACGAGTTCGAGAGCCGGATGAAGAACTATTTCTACGCCGGCAACAAGCTGATCGACGTGATCACGATCCTCGAGGGCGGCGGACGGCATCAGATCAAGACGTTCGGCGACTATCTGCGCAGCCGCACGTTCAATAACCTCAGCAGCAAGATCCGCTATGCCTGCCGGTTGATTCTGGACATCATCCCGAGTTGCTACGAACGAACGCTGAAGAACCATTTCCACAAGAATTTCGGTATCAATCTGTTCCTCGAAAAATATCAGGAGTACATCACCAAGACGAGCCGCGACGCCGATAACAAGGGACGCTTCGAGAAGTTCCTGATCGATCTGGGCATCCGCGACAAGTACTTCGCGCTGAGCGACGACGACAAGGAGATCGTCAAGAACTTCCTGTCGGCTTTGGGCAATCTGGACCAGACCTCGGTATCGGACTCCGTACAGATGATCATCCGCGACCTGCTGTTCAACCCGAACGGCCGGCCGAAGCCCTATATCGTCTATAACGCCGTGCAGGCATGGGAGTACAAGGACCTGCTGCCCGACGACTGTTTCGACATCAATCCGTTCGACATCGAGATCGAGAACGACGCCGACGGCCGTCTGGCTTACGACCGTCTGGTCGACAAACTGCTGCGTATCAAGTCGACGCTCGCGCTGTTCGACGACAGCGGCAGCCTGTGGGACCTATTCTGCGAAAACACGACGATCATCGTCAACGACCCGAACAACCCGACGGGATATTCCGACTTCAACAGCGAGTCGGTCAACAATTTCCTGCGCTTCCTGAACAGCTGCAAGATCACGCTGTTTCTGGACGAGGCATACGCCGAAAGCGTCAAGATCGAGGACCGCACGATGCCCAAGTGGCGGACGCTGTCGCGCTACATCATGAACAACATCAACGCGCAGTCGCGCATCAAGGCGGTCTCGTCGCTTTCCACGACCAAAAATCTGGCCGCCACCGGCGAACGTCTCGGCGCCGTCGCACTGACGCCTCAGGCGTCGGACTTCGCCAAGTACGCCCGCAGCTGCAACAGCGCCGCGCACGGAAATAACAACTCGCTGCTGATGCTCAACAACACGCTGCAAACGGCACAGGTAGCCAAAAGCATCAAGGATCAGATCGAAGCCGAACTGCCCAAGAACGCTTCGCGTTCGAAGATCAAGAAAGCGATCGTCCGCTTCATCGTCAACCAGATCGACAAGACCGAGCAGTCGAACGAAATCAGCAAGACGAACCGCCAGCTGCATAAAACGGCCGGCTTCGAGGGCTCGCCGCTTTATCTGTTCCTGCTCGACGAACTGATCGCGCTGGACAAGCTCGACGTGCTGGGACTCCCCGACGACTTCAAGTATCAGGGCGAACCGTTCTTCGTCTACTATCAGGCCAAGTTGGTCGAAAACCTGAACCGGTTCCGGATCAACAAAAACTTCCGCAGCGAGTCGCTCAAGCGGATGAAAATGGCCAAGAGCATCGCCGCCCGCCTGTTGGAGGAGGCGCCCGAAGGAACCGAATTGGGCTACATACAGTCCGACGGATCGTATCTGTTCAACTTCCGGATTCTCGGCCCGTTCTCCTACGCCGACGTTCTGTTGTTCTGCCGCGCGCTGGCCAAGTACCGGGGCGTCGCCACGGTCCCGTATCCGACGGGGCTCGTACGCTTCTCGCTGGGCGGGTACATCGCCGCCGGCAAGGAAGGCATGAAAATTTTCTCGGCCGAAATCGAGGATGCTTTCTCGATCTTCATCCGCTACTGGACCCGGTTCGCCGCCGAGCGAGCCGACGAGGCCAACAAGGGAGTCGAGAGCAAGGACTTGCTCGAGCGCGTGTTCTACTCCCCGAAAGATCAGGACTTCATCGACAGCCTGATCCGCGACTATAAGCTGTCGGCCCGGTACAAGAAAGACAAGGCCCCATCGCTGCAGATCCGCGACGTACGCTCGCTATACCATACGTCGCCCGAACGCAGCGGCGTGACGATCACGACGATCGGACGGTCGACCAACTCGGTGATCGAGCTGCACGGCGACATCGTCGGCAGCTGCAAGGACGTGTTCGAGTTCGTACGCAGCTCCGCTTTCACGAAAATCTACGAAAACCTGCTCGCACAGGTCTACAAGAAAGTGCCCGCTTTGTCCGACATGGATTTCAACACGGTCAGCTCGCGATACAGCAAGGCCGTGATCCTGAAATACATCACCAATAAGAAGACCTTCCAGCCGAACCATCACGTACTGGACAATCCGGAGGAAAAGAACGTGATGCGCGAGATACTGATCGAAATGGAGAATCTGCTCTTCTCGGACAGCAAGATGAAAATTCTCGCGATCAACGCTACCGGCGACCCGGCTTTGGACAAAGCGAAGCTCGAGGGCTTGAACGCAATCATCAAGAAGTACATCCGTGAGATCCTGCTCCACTTCAACCTGCCTTTCGAGAAAGAGAGTTTGGAACCCAGCCGCAAGGAGATCATCCGCACGGCCGGCGAATGCTTCGAGGAGATCACGGGAATCAAGCTTTCGGAGCTCAACCTGAATATCTGGGTCGACGAATTCATGCGCAACCTGCGCGACCTGCCCGAGTTCAAGGGGCTGCTGATCTCGCAGAAAAGCATCGGCTACATCATGGATACGGTAGCCGAGGGCATCGCCCGCTCGCCGGAAATCACGGACAAGATCCTGTATCTGTACCTGCTCAACAACGACAACTCGTTCTACAAGCTGGTCTGCAAGAAGCTGCAATACTTCGACGAGAAGATCAAGAGTTGCGACGATGCCGAACTGCGGATGTTCACCGAGGAATTCGTTTCGGAAATCCTCCCGATGCAGCTCGAGGAGCTGAGCAACTACATCATGCGCAAGAAGGACATCAAGATCGCCGAGAGCGAGATATATGCCGTCACGCGGCGCGTGGTCCGGTTCTACATCAGCATGATCAAGCGCACGCGCGGAACCGACTATTACAACCGTTACGCGCACACGATGGTCCGCATCGTCGAGACGGCGTTCAAGAAACAGAACTCGAGCGTCAACGAAATGGTGCAGCACGGCATATCGCTCTACAAAGGATTCGCTATGGAGAACAAGGCACTCGAGACATTCGAAGGCGGCCGCATTTCCTGGATCAACGAACTGATGAGCAAATGCGGCGTGATCAGTTCCGAGCAGCCCGTACAGCAACACACACGGATCGTGACCGATGCGAAGAAGCGCGAATACCCGTTCCATAAGATCGACCGGACCGAAAGCCGTCGGGCAGAGGCGCTGCCTTCGGACGACCATCCTACCGAGTATATCCGCTACATCGATACGCGCCCCGACTCGTCTTTCTTCACGAACCGGCTGTCGCGCTTCGTCCGGAACATGGACTCGGACGACTACCGTTGCAAGGTCGTCAAGCACGGTATCGTCAAGGAGCTGGTCATTTTCCAAAAGGGATACCTGAAGTACCTGACCGACAACTACCGGCTCAACTACACCGAGGATATCAGCCTGAAGGACATCGTGAATTTCGTCCCGGACGTGATCTCGCTGCTCGGAGCGCCCGAAAAGCTGATTTCGTTCCCGCAGATAGGCTATTTCGACATCAAGGGTCCGTCGGGCAATATCAAGACGATCGTCACTCCGCTGAAAAAGGAAGCCGACTATTTCGGCGACGTAAAGAAACCGCGCCTGACGGTCATCAACGAAAAGGTGAAGGAGATCGGCGGTATCCCGCGTCACGGCTCGCTGTTTCTGGTCGAGGAGAACGACGGTAGCGTATTCGTGATCGAAATCAACGGCGACAGCGGGGTAGGCAAGAGCGAAATGATCGCGGCTTTCGTACTGAAATGGCTGCGCAACAACCTCGAGGGCATCCGTTCGGTCAAGATGATCGCCGGAGACATGTTCCACGAGTTCCAAGATGCCGACGGCAACCTGTACGGCATCGGCACCGAGGTGGGCGACTTCTCGCGCACGACGGATTTCGATCCGGATTACATCAAATACTACAAGTTCCTTTTCGAAAGCAGCGCCGACAGCAACGTCGACGACCGCAACGCGCGCAGCACCGTCAGCGGCATGTGCGACATCACGATGCCGTACCGCGTCGACATCATGCTGAGCGCCAGCAACTACTCGAAGGACGAGGGCGGCATCACGCGCATGGACAATCCGGAGAACTTTCTGCTTTACATCGACGCCCACGGCGAGCGGAAGGAGAAAGCCACCAGCGGCGACGGCCCGAACTTCCAGCGAACGCTCAAGCGATACACGGCCGACAAGAACATCGTCGAGGTCATATCGCGGCACGGCAACTACCTGGACGACATACTCGACTGGGACTACAATCCGATCGACCGGCAGTATTACCTCGCCTCTTCGTACAAGCTGCTCGATAAGATCGACGTCACCGAAGTCGTCCGGATGATCTTCGTCGGCCACAGCTTCACCCGCGACGGTATCCGCTACACGATCGAAGACGTCGCGTTCGACATGATCCAGAACCGCTTTACCGCATCGACCGTATACGAAGACGAAGCGGAGAAAGTGTATACCGACATCGTGCTCGATCGCCGCATCTTCAGCTCGATCTTCGACGCGCTGGCCAGCACGCCGGGCGGGCAGCCGTTCATCGCCGAAGAGGATCAGGTCGAGACCGTACACCGGCTGATCGAATGCCTGCGAGGCGGCAAGGACGGCCGCGGCGGAGCACGCCATATCCAATGCGGCGTACTGTCGACCGAGATCGGCAAGAAAGGCCGCGAAATCACCGGTCCTCAGAAAGCCGCCGCCGCATTGAAGCAGCTCATTCAGGAAGTGCGCGTCAACAAGCCGGAGATCAACGAGGGCAAAATCAAGGTCAAGCGTCTGATCAACGAAAAATATTACCACATTTTCGGCGGGGAAATGAACAGTTCGGAACTGTGGCGCTATAATTTCTACCTGTATCAGTTGGAAAACATGCGCAAGGCCGACCTGCGCCGCATGGACAACCGCAACAAGCGGGTCGACATCTCCAATTTGGTCGATTTCCATCCGGTAGCTCCCGATCACGAGTTCAGCCCGCTGCTCGTCAATCCGAACCTGAACATCGAGCTGAGCAGCTTCAGCGAAACGTTCGAGGAACTGATGAGCTTCCCGAACTATCCGGAATTCGCCGAGGAGTTCGCCGCCAAGCTCGACAGGTTGTACATTGCCGACGGATACAGCGAGGAGACGAACATCAACAACATGATCGTCCAGTTGCTGATTCTCGAAGGTTACATCAGCAGCGACGATCTGGCTCAGGGCAGCGTGATCGAGAAAGTCAACCGCGAAACGATCGCTGCGGCGAAGCACGCCGTCGTACAATACCTGAACCGGCAACGTTCCGAGAGGGCCGCCGAACAGCCCCGGACCGCGGCAAAAAAAACGCCGGAGAAGTCCAAACAAGAGCGGAATAAATAAAGATTCCTTAATATAAGCCCAAACAGAACCTGCCATTTCAGTAGGTTCTGTTTGGATTTATAAAAATACGCAAAATAATCCTCGTAAACGATTTTGACGGTTACCTCCAGTTGGTCACCATCGTACACTGAGATTGCCGAAATGTAATCGCTATCCATCGTGTATTTAATGTCGTAAGTCGTTTCATCCTCTTTATCGACCGTACCGTCATCTTACTATACTTGCTATGATATCTGGCCGGGAGCGTCTGCGAACGCTTTCCTCCTATGTTCAGCATATAGGCCGGAGCCGAATAGAACGTCTCATCCATCCATTCGATGCTCATCAGGTCGATATTTAGGTTATTAAGCACCTCTTCCGTAAAATCGACCTGACTGTTATAAGTATACGGAGATTCAGGCCAGTTGGGGGGGGCAGAATCGGGCACTAAATCAGACAGTTTGTAACACTTACTGCTTTCTCTTGATACTTCGGTTTTTGGGCTGTAACAGAACAAGCGATCACTGCAAGTCATATCGAAACGATCATTCGGGCTCTATAACGGGCCTCAATTAATTGTCAATTCAACTTTTATAATTACTTTTACGATAAAGATATTCTTCAAACTCAATATGGCTACTAACCTTAGTAAAATAAAAGAATATAAAAGGAAATTAGAAAACTGTGATATTAATAGTTTTACTAATCCAGATAATTCTTTTCGGCACTTTCTGCAAAGAATTCAAGTTACGCGTTTCAGACATGTCAAAGACTTAGATATGTCTTTTGATCACCCTGTTTCTGTTATTGCCGGCACCAATAAAATCGGTAAAACAAGTATATTATTGCTAATGGCTTGTAGTTTCGAAGAGTTTTGGAGATATGATTCAACAAAGCCTGAAACCGAATTCAAACGTGCTACATGGCGCGATGTAATTAGTTTTACCAAAAACGAAACAGACAATGGTGGCTATTCCTATCAACTATGGTGGAGAGTCGGAACTAATAACGATCTACATGGAATAGGGAAACGTAATACCGGAGCAAGAAAATCATGGACAGGATTAGGTAAATCATCCAAGTATGGGCGTACCAATGCAAAAATCAAAGAGCGACATGTACGATTCATCGACCTTGAACGGATGTTGCCTGCCCGTGATTTTACACGACGTTTGAATTATAAAGCATCTATAGCCGCAAAGAAAGAAGTTAGTGCGGATATTACGTCTTACTTTTGTTATATTTTAGAAATCTCAGAAACTATAAAGATATATCAGACCGGATCCCATATTAACAAACGAGCATTTCTAATAGAAAAAACAATCAATGGTGCGGCAGAATCATATTCGAGTTATAATGCTGCATCCGGAGAAGAAGCATTGCTAAATATTCTGATTGATATTGAAAATGCCCCTAAAGATTCTCTTATTCTGATTGATGAATTGGAATGTGGAATTCATCCCAACGTTCAACGAAAATTAGCCGATGTTATTCAATATATTGCATGGACAAAAAAGCAACAATTCATTTTAACAACGCATTCCGCGACATTACTTTCTGCATTTCCTCAAAAATCGAGAAAACTGATTGATCTCGATCCAGACGGCAAATATTGCGTGACACCCAGACCAGCGGTTAATACTGTCTTTTCTCGAATGGATTCAGTGGCCCATCCCTTGGTTACTCTATATTGCGAAGATGACCTTGCAAAATACATTATCAAACAAATGCTTGTGCAGATTAATCTCGAAAAGAAATATTTTGACCGATTAGTTAATATAGTTATGTCGGGTGCAGCTAATGAAGTAGAAAATGATTATAAACGACATAAACGTAATTTCGACCAATTTATTCCAAGAAAAGGTTATTGCTGTGCCTTTGACGGAGATTATCGAGCAAATCCAAAGTATTCGGGATATCATAACAACGAAAATGATTTCGCATTTTTTCTATATCCCTACACTGCACCAGAAAAGTTTTTAATCGGAGCGTATCTGCAGAAACATCCTAACGGAACATTAGCTTCGTTTATGCAGCACGGAGACCATCATAATGGGTTTGAAAAGATGGTGGAGTTAGGTTTGGCTGCGGATACAAATGAAGCACTTAACCGTTGTTGGGCGATTTTTAAATCGACACCTGATTACGTACAACTATTTGATAAGTTTCAAAAATTCATATTTAGGACTATTCGATATTTTTCAAATTTGGCAGATTAATGCCTGCCAATTTGTCGGGCTGATTCCTGCCAAATCTTGGGCGTGGAAATTTCTTAAAAATTTTTTCATGCCTTGTTCACCGCCTGAAATTCGGGATTGTTGCCGTGGCAAATCTATCGAATATTTATTAGCCATGACGAAGAAGATATGAACTCCTTTTGGTCTGACATTGAAAACTAATAAACGAGGATAAACGCGACAGGAGTCTAATGCAGTGTGAACGATATGCTATACTGCGCCAGACAGCACCTGCATCCGCTACTTCTAAAAACTCGGCTATCTATCCATTCGTAGCACAGCGAAACTCATCCCAGACACTCCGGTCCGAACCGCACACGACAGTCCGAAATCAGAGAGCGGCACCTCACGGCGCCGCTCTCCTTCACAAATCAAATCCCAACAAATTATATTCTATAGCTTCTTAAATAGTTTCAGTGTACATAGAATACCTTCGCGGCCTGCGACTGCACGCCCGTACCGGCGAACGTCGGGGACTGCTCGTCCTTCAACTCGAACACGCCCGAGTCGCTGCGCATGCTGCCGTCATAGCCTATCCACTTCAGCGTTACGTTCACCTGCTTCTTTCCGGCAGGCACCAGCCCGGCAATGTCAAAGCTGACACGCCCGTACCCCTGCATCAGGCGGGGATCTCCGAAGCCGTTATGTTTCAACGTCACGATTACGTGGTCGTCCGTCGAATTTTCCTCGTCAACCGCCAGGTTGATATAATGCGGATTTTTCTCGCTATTGCTGCCCCAAATCAAAAAAATCACGTTCAAATATCTCCCTGCTCCGAACCATGCGCTCCCCACTTCGATCGGATCGTTTCCGATGCTGTCTATCTGCTGTTGCGTCAGTTCGGAATACCGGACAGGTTTCTTGGTCAGCACCGAGCCGATCGCATTGGCCCGCACGTCGTACTCGCTGTCCGACTTCTGTTCCAGCACGGTGAAGTTCATCCGGACCCTCATTCCGTCCTCCGCCTGAAACTTCGCGTCCAAGTTTTCCGTTACGTTCAGCGTATTTCCCCCGTCGGTTTTCACGCTGAAACTCTTGCCCGTTCCCTCGACCATTCCGTAACATTCCTCGCCGTACAGACGATCGTCGTCATTGTCGTCCAAGCACGAGGCGAAAACCAACGACACGACTGCCGCTGCAGTGAAAAATTTTGTAAATTTAATCATAATACGCTTCATAATGAAATCCTGCGATAAATTAATTCAATAAAATCGAAACTTCGGATACATTCGCATATCGCTTTTACAAAACCGAATTCACTATGTAAGATGCGCATCCCGGGCAAAACGTTGCATCAGGCAAGGCAAATCTCGGCGAAACGTCAGAATTTATAGCGGAATCCCACGCCCAGATTGACGTTCCAAGGATTTTGCGTCCGATAGGATGCAGGCTGGCGCTTGTTCTCGAAATAATAGCTGACCGCCGGTTCCACATAAATACCGAAATGATCCACCAGATCGAAACCGACGCCCAAACCCAGATTGACCGACCACAAAGCACCGTCGGCCGCAATCTTGCGAGTCTCGGACGAAACGAAAGCCCGGTCCTTGTACAGTTCGGTTGTCCCGCGCGCAGACAAGGCGAACTCGGCCATCGCTCCGCCCGAGAAATAGATGTCGAAACGTCCCCGGTCGAACACTGAATAATTGACCGTCAGCGGGATGCCCAGATAGTGCAGCCTCTGGCGATAACGGTAATTGAAAGCGCCCTCGATCTCGGCCTTTGAACTCATATAAGTATATACGAGCCCCGTTCCGATATGGAGGCGGGGCGTCAGGTACTTGTGAACGGAAAACCCGACCGACACGGGAAATTTGTGATCCATGTGGCTGTCTTCAAAAACCGGACTTTCCACTCTCATGGAACCGATATCCGCCAAACCCGCGTTCTGAATCAACAGCATCGGGGAGCTGCCGGAGGCGGAAAGTGCGTTTGAAAACGTAGAAGCGTTGGCATACAGAGAGGCGGACCAACCCTTGCTCCTGCCGCCTCGCCTCTTGAGAGGCGCATCCGTTTGCGCGAACTTGCGCTCGTAAGCGGCTATCAGCTCTCTGTTGGGGGCGGTCTCTGCGGACCGATCCGGTTGCGACGACATATCGCTTCCGGTCGCAGACGCGTTGTCCGTATTATCCCGAGACGGCGACGAATTGCCGGACGGGGCACCTGCGCCGTCGCTCAGACTGGCGAGGAGCGCAGTCGACGCTTTCGAACGGGGATCGATCAGTCGGACCGACCTGGCCGACTTCATGATTCGGTTCAGAGCCGTATCGTTGAAAGCAGGAGCCGTCCTCGAGGCGGAATCGCTACCGGAAACGGGAAGCGGCAGCGCCACCGTTTCGGCCATAGATTTCTCACCCCACGAGTGCGTGCGCTGAACCCGCCAAACGCCCAACCCGATGCCGAGCAGGACGACTGCGGCGGCGGCATAACGGCTCCACGAACGGAACAGAGGGACACGCTCGGCAGGATGCGCATTCGCATGCAGTTGCATGCGGCGCTGCATCTCCGCCCACGGCGGAACGGGCAATCCCGCCTCCGCGTCGTGCAGCTTGCGCCTCAATGCTTCATCCAACGAATCCCTTTTCATCTCAGATCACCTCCTCTTCTTTCAGTATTTTGAGCAGACATCCCTTGGCCCTCAGATATTGCGAGCGCGAAGTGCCTTCGCTCACGCCGAGCATCTCGGCAATCTCGCGGTGAGAGTATCCTTCGACGGCAAACAGGTTCAGCACCGCGCGGTATCCGTCGGGCAGTTTGCCGATACATCGCAGCAGCTCGGCGGTCTCCATACGTTCCACGGCCGATGCTTCGGTTCCTTCGACCTGCCTGAGCGCATCGATCTGCTCACTGTCCTGCAGCACGTTTTTCTTGCGCAGATACCCCAAGGCCGTATTGACGAAAATCCGTCTGATCCATCCTTCCAGCGATCCCTCGCCCCGGAAATCCCCGATTTTGGAGAAAACGGTGATAAAGCCGTCGTGCAGCAGATCCTGAGCGATCTCGCGATGGCACACATAGCGGAAACACACGCCGTACATCTTCGGAGCGTATTTTTCATACAGCTTCTGCTGCGCCGTCCGGTCATTCCTACTGCAACGCCTTATCAGTTCTTCTTCCGTCACGGGTTCCAGTCGTATCGCTCATCCGTAGCTATAGATGAAAGGGGTTCGTAATTCGTTGCATGGATAACGGAATTTCAGAAAAAATATTTCCGCCCATACCGCCGATTTCGCATGTCATCGTGCGAAAATAGCGATATTTGCGTATATCGAAAAATCGAGCGTACTTTGTCTGTCGAAAAACTATCCGGAATATGATCGTTCAGGCTTCCGTCGCCGTCAGTGTCGACGGCTATATAGACGACCTATCGGACCGTCGGCTCGTCCTGTCGCACGCGGCCGACTGGGAAGAAGTCCGCAGTCTCCGCGCCGAAAGCGACGCGATTCTGGTCGGCGCCGAAACCATTCGTCGCGACAATCCGGCTCTAGTCACCCGCGACGAAAGGCTGCGCGAGCTCAGGGCCGAACGGGGACTGCCGGCCGATCCGGTCAAGGTCACGCTCAGCCGTAACGCCGATCTGGACCCGACCTCCCGCTTTTTTACGGAAGGCGACGGAGAAAAAATCGTTTTCGTAGGCCGTTGCGCGCCGCAGGACCGCACCGCGGCACTGAGCCGCGTAGCGACCGTCATCCATGCGGGAAGCGACTGTCTGACAGCGGACTACCTGATCGGAGAACTCGGTCGGAAAGGAATCGAACGGCTTTTTATCGAGGGAGGGAGTAGGGTGCTGACCCTGTTTTTGTCAGAAAATCGGATCGATTACCTGCGTGTCGCCGTAGCCCCGTTCTTTGTCGGAGAGCCGTCGGCCCCCCGAATGACGATCGGGGCGAAGTTTCCGTTCGACAAAGACCGCCGCATGACCGTACTGGACGTAAAAAAGGTAGGCGACATGACCGTCACGGACTACGCCTTGGGGCAGCAGGCGACCGATCGGACCCGGCTCCTTCAGGCAATTGGCCTGTCCTTAAAGTGCCCCCCGTCCGACAAGGCCTATTCGGTCGGAGCGGTACTCGTCACGCGCGACGGGCAGGTATTCACGGGCTACAGCCGCGAGACGGCCCCCGACAACCATGCCGAGGAGGAGGCGATCCTCAAGGCCGAACAAGCGGGCGCGACGCTCGAAGGGGCTACGATATACAGCTCCATGGAGCCTTGTTCGACCCGTCGTTCGAAGCCTCGGTCCTGCTCCGCACTGATTATCGACCGCCGCATGAAGCGCGTCGTTTTCGCCGTACGCGAGCCCGATCGCTTCGTCCGCTGCCGGGGCGAACAATCGCTCCGCGACGCCGGGATAGAAGTGTGCGTACTGGAGTCGCTCGCCAAACAGGCGCTCGAAGCCAATGCCCACATTCTCTCCGGGCCAATCGTGAATCCGGCCGCCGAATCCTCCACGCGCCCCGATGCAGCCGATCGCCGCGCGTAATGTCCCCAATAAGAAGAAGAAAAGACATAAAGCCGTCGGCTCACGAAAAGATCGGGCAATCCGCCCGCATACGAATAATCCGTGCTGAGAAAGCGGAAAAAACCGGTTGCAATTCCGAATAATTGTTCGGATATTTGCATTCGCAATAAATGAATATTCATTCATTATGGCAAAAAAAGTGGACCAGACCAAAATCGAACGAATCCGCAACGCTTCGGTCGAGGTCATCAGCGAGCACGGGATACTCGGCGGTTCGGTAGCGTCGATCGCCGAGCGGGCCGATGTTTCGGTAGGGTATTTGTACCGGCACTACCCGGGTAAAACCGAACTGATCAACGACTTGCTCGAAAACGCGCTGAACGCGATCACGGACCGGATCCACGCGCTCATTCGCGAAACGGACGACATCGAGCGAATCGTCGGCGGCATCGTGGGCTTTCTGATCGAAAGCGCGGCCGACAATCCGGCCAAGCACAAGTTCCTGATCATGTTGCTGAACGACTTCTCGGTCGAGATCAAACCCGAAAGCCGGAAAAGAATCATAGAAATCGGCGAAGTGCTGCTCGAAACGGGACAAAAAAACCATACGGTCCGGGGCGATATTTCGGTCAATGATTTGTATATTGCGCTGGTCGGAATCCCCATGCAGTACCTCGCCTCGCGGTACCGGTTCGACTTCGACAGCCGACCGTGCGACACGCAGGAACTGATCCGCAAAATCACCCGGGTATCGCTGAGCGCGATCCGATAAAGTAAAACGGTAATTACAGGACAATATGAAGCGATTAATCTTATGGTGGCTGGCGACTTGTACGGCGGCGGCCGTCACCGGGCAGCCGAAACAGGCTCTGACGTTCGATCAGGCGCTCGAAATGACGATGACCCGCAATCCCGAGCTCGAAGCCATCTCTTACGAGAAGGAAACCGCCGAAAAGGAACGCAAGGCCGCCTACGGGTTACGATTGCCCAAAGCATCCGTAACGGGCGCCTATATCTATATGGGCGATGACATGGCAATCGACATGAACGATCTGAAAGCTCCGGTCGGCGGCGTCTTGGAAGGGCTCGGCAACCTGCCGAACATTCCGCCGGCCATCCTGCAGCAGGCATCCTCTCTGCTGGCCAAGGATTGGTCGATGAAACTGCAGGACCGCAGTTTCGCCAACGTGGGCGCCAACATCACGTTGCCGCTTTATACGGGAGGAAAAATCAACGCGGCCAACAACGCGGCCAAGATCAAGATCGAGGAGGTAGCGGAGAAAGGAAACCAGACGCGCGGATCGCTCGTGTCGGAACTGACCGAACGCTATTACGGACTGGTTCTGGCCCTTCAGGTAGTCGAGGTGCGCCGTCAGGTACTCGAGGGAATGCAGCATCACCTGTCGGACGCCAAAGCGCTCGAAGCCAACGGTATCATCGCCAAGGGCGAGCGTCTCTACGCCGAAGTCCATACGGCCGAAGCCGAGCGCGAGCTGCTCAAGGCCCAGAAAACGGTCGAAACGCTTTACAGCGCATTGTCCAACACGCTAGGCGGCGACGAATCGACATACATACCCGCCACTTCGATGTTCATTCTGAACGATATAGAGAGCGTAAGCTATTTCAAAGATTTAGCCAAACAGCACAGCCCGCTGCTCAAGCAGGTCGGATATAAGAAACAGCTGGCAACGGAGAACATGCGGCTCCAGCGGGCCGATTTCGCACCGCAGGTGGCCCTGACCGGCATGGCGGCCTTTTATAATTATCAAGTTTCGCCGATCATACCCAAGTGGGCCGTCGGAGCCGGCGTATCGCTGAAGATCTTCGACGGGCTCAACCGCGAATACAAGTTCAGCGCGGCCAAGTCCCAGATCCGTCAGGTCGAAGCCGTCGGACATCAGGCCGAGAGCGACATCCTGACCCTGATCGACAAGCTCTACAACGAGATGGTCACCTATTCGCAGCAGCTGCCTTCGGTCAACGCATCCGGCCGGTTCGCCGAGGAATACCTGCGAATCAAGGAAGAGGCGTTCAAGGAAGGAGCCGCCCCGTCGTCGGACGTCGTGGACGCGCGGCTCAATCTGGCCAAAATCCGCATCGAACGGCTTCAGGCGGCCTATTACTACGACATGATGCTCGCACGCCTGCTCGAAGCCTGCGGCCAAAGCGAGCTTTTCCCCGATTACGGCAAGCGGGCCGCAGCCATGCCGATCCGGTACGAACACGATTTTTAAACCCGATTCTTAACGAAAAACATAATATTCGATCATATGAAAAAAAGCAATGTCATCGGACTGACCGTCGGCATCGTCGTTACGATCGTCGCCGTCTCGCTGATCAGTTGGTTCGCCATTCGTCCCGTACCGACGCTCATTCAGGGCGAGGTCGAGGCAACGGACATCAAAATTTCGTCGAAGCTGACGGGCCGTATCGAACAAATGAACGTACAGGAAGGCGAGCGCGTCAAGAAAGGCCAGTTGCTGTTCGTACTGAGCACGCCCGAAGCGGAAGCCAAGCTCCAACAGGCCGAAGCCGCGCGCATGGCGGCCAGCGCTCAAAGCACGAAGGCCCGTAAGGGAGCGCGCGTGCAGGAGATCGAAGGCGCGATGAACATATGGAAAAAGGCCGAGGCAGGACTGGAACTGGCGCGCAAAAGCTACGAACGAGT
>OGRN01001456.1_pt1 | contig 20407 bp, 17 predicted proteins | sample 1553401 | NCBI WGS metagenome assembly OGRN01 (sample SAMEA2580096, study PRJEB22360) | human gut metagenome | biome: human gut; feature: human-associated habitat; material: faeces | place: Denmark | collected 2008/2010 | reverse complement strand
TCCTCGGGAGTGAAACCCCGGTTCGCGAGACTTACACAGACAATTTTACAAACCCCAAGGTGCACGTTTCTCCGTCACTCGTTCCGCCACTCATTTCAAATCCGCCCGCGCATCCGGCCCCGCCTTTACCGAACCATTACGTCTCATCCCCCAGTATCGCCCTTCCGTAGCCTATAATCATAGTGCACAAGTGGAATATCATCATAAGGGACGGGCACGATGCTAAAACACGGGATACTCGGCCTTCTCAATTACGGTGACATGACCGGCTACGAGATCCGAGAGATCTTCAACAAATCCCTGAACTTCTTCTGGCAAGCGCAGAGCAGCCAGATTTATCGCGAGCTGCGCACCCTGGAGAAAAACGGCTGGATAACGATCACCGCCATCGAGCAAAGCGAGAGGCCCAACAAGAATGTCTGCTCCATTACAGAAGACGGCCGCAGCGAGCTTCTAAGCTGGCTCTCCACGCAAAACCCCATCGGCGATACCCGCGTGCCCCTGCTAATGCAGGTGTTCTTCCTGGGCAACCGAACCAAAGAGGAAAACATCGCCTACTTCGAAGGCATCGCAAGCACATGCCGCCAGCAGCTGGCCTCCTTTTCCGACATCGATCAAAGCATCGACTACTTTGAGGGCGAACTCAATCTGCAGGACCAAAGTCCATACTGGAAAATGACCGCCGACTTTGGCAGAAGAAGCCTGCAAATGCACATCGACTGGGCCGAGCACTGCGCCGCTAAACTGAGGAGCGAACGATGAACATCCTGGCCATCAACGGCAGCCCCAAAGGCGAACGAAGCAACACTTGGCGCCTGACCAGCGCTTTTCTGCAAGGAATCGCCACCCGGGAAGAGAGTGCCTGCGGACAGACGCCAGCAATCGAAACCCTACATGTCGCCAAACTCGACATCAAACCTTGTCTGGGCTGCTTTTCCTGCTGGAGCAAGACGCCGGGAACATGTTGCCTGCACGACGACATGCAAGCAATCATTGAGAAAATCCTGTGGGCCGATGTCATTATCTGGAGCTTCCCCCTGTACTACTTCGGGCTGCCCGGTCCGCTGAAGAACCTCATCGACCGCCAGCTCCCCATGTCGCTTCCCTTTATGAGCGTCGAGGCGCAAAACGGCGGACACCCGTCGCGCTATGACATGAGCGGCAAGCGGACAGTTGTGATTTCGACCTGTGGATTCTATACCGCAAAGGGAAATTACAGCGGTGTGACCGATCTGTTCGATCGGCTTTGCGGCAAAGGCGGCTACACTGCGCTCTTCTGCGGGCAAGGCGAACTCTTCCGCGTGAAGGAGTTGGCAGAGCGTACGGACGAATACCTTTCACACGTCGAAAAAGCAGGCGAGGAGTTCGTAGACGGGGACATCACTGGGGAGACCCGTGCCAAGCTCGGTCAAGATCTGTTCCCGCGCGACGCCTTCGAAGCGATGGCGGACGCAAGCTGGGGTGTTGACGAATCCGGCAAAAAGGAAGAGCCAAGCCTGGTATTCACCCGTCAGATGGCAGCCCTCTACCGCAGGGAAGCTTGGCCGGGACGCGACATCGTACTCGACATGCGCTACACCGATATCGACAAGACCTATCGCATCGTCCTTAGAAAGAACGGCAGTCACGTCGAGGAGGAACCTACCGGGGGCTTCGCCACAAATTGCAGCACTCAAATCAACACGCCCCTGAGCGTTTGGCGCTCGATTGCCGCCGGCGAAATTGCCGGCGATGAAGCGCTCATGAAACATATGTACTCGGTTGAGGGCGACTTCGACCTGATGATGCACTGGGACGAATACTTTGGGGCTGCAAGTCTCGACGCGGGCAGCGGCAACGCAAGCGCGAGCGCTAACGAGACAAGTACCACCAAGAGCGCGGACGAGCCAAAAACCAACATGTTGCTGCTCTTGATTCCCTGGATCGTCTTTTGGGTTGCAGCTTCCATCGACAGCTTTTGGGGCAGCCTTCTCAGCATGGCGATATGCGTTCTTCTGCCAGTGCTGATGTACCGAACCAAGGCCACCCGATACGACCAGATTTCGAGCCTGGGAGTCGGCACATGCTCCATCGCGCTGCTGGCAGGGGCCTCCCCCATCCTTGTAATTCCGGCATCGTATTTCCTGTTCGGGATCATCTGGACCGTCTCCTGCTTCGCGAACGTGCCGCTGACCGCTCATTACTCCAAGAACAGCTACAACGGAGATGCGGCGTTGTGAAACCCGATCTTCATGCGAACGAATCGCATCCTCACCGCCGCATGGGGAATCCTCTACCTGGTCACGTCCATCTGGACATATTTCATCATGCAGATGGATGCCGCTAGCTTTGTTGGCGCGATCAACTCGGTCCTCCCCGCGTTTATGGGCGTCTTTACCGCCTGGTTTCAAAAGTGGTACCCGCGGCACATCGCCCGAGGGTAGAGGCGCGCTCTAAACAAGGGCGTGAATCAAGACCCAAAACGTCCCCGCCGTATACGTGTACGGAGCCACCCATCACCCAAGCGTGAGCGCATCTCCCGGAGCGATGTCAGAAGCCTCGGGACTCAGCACCAGCACGCCGTGCCATCCTTCGGTTAAGCCACCTTTCTCGGGTATAAGATCCGAGCTGTCGATTGTGCTGACGATCGGCAGCGGCTGGCCAATAATCGCGTTGGGAAACATCCACCAGCGCAAGAACCCTGTGGTAGCACGGTTAATAAGCACCTTTGCCGAATAGCGCATGCCGCCATGATGGACCGTCACGATATCACCTGCCGCGAATGCGCCCAGGCGCACGTTGCCCGCGATTGCGATGGTGCCCTTAAGACGCTTGATGTTAGGAAGCCCCGCGCAAAACGGCTTGAGCTTGGGCATCGGAGCGACCTCGAGCACCTCGAACACGTTCTTGGCACCGCCGAATCTCTTCGAGACCTCCTGCTTGTACGCATCGATGCTCGCGAGCTCGTCCTTAATCTGGTCCGATCTGAGCTTGGCCAAAGGATCGCTGCGAAGCGCACTGGTATAAGAGAAGGCAGTGCTGTTCACCGGATCAAGCGGGTCGGCATAGAGGAAGTCGTTCCTGAGCATGGTGAGGATGGGCCTGCCGGCATCGGGCGCTTTTTCTAACGTGGCGGGCTCGTCGTCGGTATAGTACATCGGGTATTTGGGCCGCAGCCTGTAGGCGCACTCGGGGCAAAGCCAACCGTCCTGCAGCATGGCACCGCACGTGTCGGTGATAGGATTGAACGCCGTGTTTTTGATGACGCCGCCGCAGCCTGGGCAGATGATTTCCTTAGGGGCCTTTTCGTTTCCAACTGCCATGGTGGCTCCTTTCGATGCGGGAACGCTGGTAGTGGCGCGGTGCGCTATGGAACAGGGCAAACCCGCCGCAGGAGACAGCACCGCGCTCTACCCTGCATTCAGCGTAACGTGCATTCCGCACGGGCGGAATTGCCCCATGTCCCAAATTGGAGTCGGAAAGACACAGGCTACCTCATAAAAATCGCCTCCCATTTCTCGTCTTCGAACGAAGTGGAGGACTCTTGTGATACGCCATCCAAGTAATTCGTGGAGACGCAGCAAGTGCAGCAAACAGCAGCCCAAGCTTTCGATTCTTCATTCCATAGGCTCGTCTTTATTGGCTAGGCACAGATGTTATCTCGACGCCTACGCAGCTCACTGAAACGCTCGGAGGGGTCGGGTCAAATTGAAAGAACTGACCCCGGAAAAGTTCCGGGACCAGTCCTTTGCAGCTTAGTTTTTATTGAGCCGTCTAAGTTTGGACCTCAGTTCATACCCGTGCGGCACCGGCTTCTTGCGGCAAGCGAAATGAGAGCGCCTAGCTTTACCAGATGCGCTTTCTCTTGCGCGCGCAGATTGCGGCTGCCAATGCAAGTACGCCCGTTCCGGTCAGAGCAGCGCCAAGCACTGTTGCCGTATGATTACCCATCGGAGGAATGGCGCTATCGGCGTTCGCGTTGCCGCCGTTAGTTTGAGAGCCGTTAGTTTGAGAGCCGTCCGCGCCAGGGGTGTTGTTGCCCGGGGCGTCCGTGCCGGGTTTGCCGGTATCGGAATTGCCCGGATTGTTCTTGGGCACCTTCTTGAACTGGGCTTTGTAGACAGCATCTTCTGTCGCGTCGGTGATTTCCTTGTGCCATGAATCGAACACGTAGTCGTACTTGTCGTCAGACGGTTTCGTAGGAGTGGGTGCCGTGATTTGGGCTGCTTTCGTGCCGATCTCATACCAGTCTTCGCTATAGATAGTGGTGCCATCTTCATTCGCGAAGGTGATTTTCACCAAAGACGGTTTTGCGGCGGCAACCAGGTAAACCTTGCCATCGGAGCCGATGCTGGCGTAGTTGGCGTACTCATTGCGCTGCTCTTTTGTCTGCGTTGCGTAGCGGGCATCTTCGTTATCAAGATACCAGCCGTCAATCTTTTTGTTGGTCACGTCATCGGGTTTGCCCAGGTAGAGCTCGTCCATGCCTTTTGCGGCAGACAATTTTGCAACAGAGCCGTTCAGGTAGACGTCGGAAGCCGCCCTGCCTGCGCTGTTGTTACACAGTTTGGTGTTGGTGATGGTAGTGCCTGCACCTTCGCCGGAATTCGATTCTGCGGCAAAACCTCCTCCGTAATTTGCCGCCTTGTTACCCGTGATGGTGCATCCGTCGATGGTCAAGCTGGTGAAGTTACCATATGATGCAACGCCGCCACCTACTGCAGCGCTGTTCTTTGTTATCGTGCAGTCGCGAATTTCGGCTGCAGCAGGTGATTTCATCATCACTGCAAGCACACCGGCACCATAGCCTTCGTCCTGGTTCGCTGTGTTGTTGGTTATGGTGGCGTTCTCAAGGAACAAGCCCGGCTTTTCGGCAGCGCCTACGTTTGGGGTGTCAGCGCACAGGCCGTATGCTGCGGCGTAGAAATACGCGGAAGAAAGAACGCCTGCGCCATCGTTTGCTTCGTTTCCGCTGATGGTACCGCCAAGGATTTGCGCGGAGCTTTGAAGGTTGCCCCATCCACCCTTGTTGATTTCTTCGATTGATGCAACAACGGCAACTCCGCCTCCCATTTCGTTGGCTTTGTTGTTCGAAATGGTTCCGCCCGTCATGACAAACGAAGATCCGCCGGAAACGTATACGCCGCCGGCAGACGTGATAATGCGGGAGTCCATGCCGTGATCCGAGGCTTTGAAGGAAGAAGTGGCGAAGCAGTTCTTTATTTCGCCGCCGTCCATGGTGAACGCGCCGCCGTAAATCGCCGCAACACCACCGCCATAGCACATGGAACCGCCGGTAATGCCGCAGTTATCAATAGTGCCGCCGTACATATGGAAGGTGCCGCCCTGGACGGTTACGCCGCCGCCAAAGTAGTTATCGCCTTTACGGTCGGCAATGGTAACGCCGGGGTACATATTGCACGTACCTTGGATATACAACAGGCCAGGTACGTCGTTGCTCTGCTCGTTTCCACCGCTAATTTTTAGCGTGTCACTGCCATCTGCCGCGCCCAAGTTCAATTGGGCTCCCGACTGTACGGAAATCGAGCTGTACTGACCAAGCGTCATGGTGTGCCCGTTGCCAACAATGCTTACAAGCTGCGAAGAGGAGAACGAGACTCCCCCAGTTTGAATGTCGTCGGTGAGTTCAATGATGTACTCGCCGCTGGTGGCATCGTTTACGATGGCTGCCGCTTTTTTGAATTCGCTGCTGCTGCCCACTTTGATAGTGGTTGGCGTTGCCGCGAAGGCCGATATCGGCATCGTCAATGCATAGAGCGCCAATGCTGCAACAAAGGCCAGCACCCTGCGTTTTTTGCTCACGGTATCTCGCTTTCAAAGTCTTTAGAATCTGAGCCGGGGCGTGCATGTGCTTGCTCAGATTCGGTAAAAGGATACGATTGCGAAACATCGTAATATAGGGCATATAAGGCTTTCTAAGGCAAATCCAAGCAAAAGACGCAACAGCAAATCAATACACATTAAAATGCTGGGAATAGGCACACAAAAGCAAGGGGAGGGGCGAATAAATAAGACAATTGTTGAAAACTGAGAAAACAGAAAGGAAAATGCGGAAGAAATGAAAATAAGCAATAAAAGCAAATTCATTTCGGTCCTGATAGGTGCTGCAATGTGCCCCATGGTGTTGCCAACCGCAGCATTCGCGGCAGGGGCCGGCGCGGCATCGGGGTTTTCGTCATCCCCGGTCGAGCTGACTCAGCCCGAAGGCACCGAATCTGCGATTGCAGAAGTAAACGGCAAGAGCTACCCCAGCCTCCAGGAGGCAATTAACGCTGCGCCAAAAAAACGCAACGGTGAAGTTGCTGGCCGATACGAAAGAGAACGTTACAATCTCCACGCCCTATGTCACGCTCGACCTGAACGGTCACACCCTCAACGGCGGCACGGTAAAAGCTAAGCCGGCGCTGACGGTCACGGCTCGCGGCGTTACCGTCATGGACAGCAGCGAGACCCAGACCGGTACCATCATGCGTGAGGATACCGCAGAGAACTCCGGCGTCAGCTCCCACTATGTCATCGACATTCAGGGAAACGGCTGGCTCACCTTCGAGAGCGGCAACGTCACCAACGGCAGCGGCGCTGGTGGAACGAAGGGCGCGTCCCTGGTGCGCGTGGGCGATGACAGCGTCGCCAAGTACCCCGGCCTGAATATCAAAGGCGGCACGTTTACCCAGGATAACTTCATCGTGATCAAGGTCGATAGCGGCGATCTGTTCCTGAACGGCGGTACGTTGAATTCCACCCACAGCTACGCCATTGAGGACTGGCATAGAGCTAGCATCAAGGGTGGCACGGTCAACGGCGCAGTGGCGGCCTGGACGTACGGCGGCGGTCACAACAGCGATCTGACGATCAGCGGCGGCACCGTCAACGGTAACGTTGAGTCGGTGACTTACGACGGCGCCGAAGGCAAGACGGCGAAGGTGTCCATCACGGGCGGCACCGTCAATGGCACGCTGAACACGGTTGACTACAGCACGGGTACCACTTCCAACGACCCCACAAAGGCGACGATTGAGGTCACGAGCGGTACGTTCAGCACCGATCCGTCCCGCTATCTGATCGAAGGCTCTGCGGCTACCCCGAACGGTGACGGCACCTTCGGCGTGGCAAAGGCTTACCTTGCGCAGGTTGGCGAAAATAGCTACTACACCATGGACGAGGCGTTCAAGGCTCAAACCACAAGTGGTGAAGCCATCACCTTGCTGCGCGACTACACTACGGGCAGCACCTTCAACTCTGGAACCGTTGCTCGCGTGGTTGACCTGAACGGCCATACCTGGACGTGCACGGGAACTGACGCGAACTCCGCGGCGTTCGAGATCAACTATCCCAACGCATCGCTCACGGTCAAGAACGGCAAGATTGTGAGCTCGCAACTCATCGGCCTGATTCCGTCTGCCAAGGGTGGCACCATCACGTACGACAACTCTACCCTTACGTTCGATGGCGTCGAGGCCTCTACCACTGCCACGAGCGGCATTGAGACCAACGGCAACAACACGAACGACACTGTTGTCCTGAAGAACAGCACGCTCAACGTTCCCAATGGCTTCGGTATCTACTTTCCCAGCAGCGGAACGCTGACCATCGACAACTCCACGATCAACGCGAAGACGATGGGCGTGCAGGTGTGCTCGGGCAGCCTGAACGTCAACCCTGGTAGCACGATCACCGTGTCGGGCGACCCGGTTGCAAAGACCGAGAACGACGGCGCCATCCAGGACGGTGCGGCGATCTCCATCGTCAACCGTCCCGGCTACAAGGGCCTCGACAAGGTCACCATCACCGGTGGCATCTTCACGGCTAAGGGCGACAACGCGGCAATCAAGGCTTACACCTGGAATTCCTCGACCAAGAAGGAGTCGCCTTTTGATGATGCCGATAACAAGGTCACCGTTTCCGGCGGTGAATTTAACGGCAGTCTCAATCTTGGCAACATTAAAGTGAGCGGCGGCAAGTACACAGACAAAGAGGTTGCCCAGCACCTCAAGCACGGCTTTGCCGTGCTGTTCAGCGACGGCAAATATGCTGTCGGTAATGAGGAAACCGTAAAGGCCGATGCAACCTATTCCGTAACCAATGCCGACGGAACAGTTGTTTACTTCACCGATGCTCAGTCTGCCAACGAATATGCCAAGGAACCGGGCGCTCAGGCTCCTAAGGTTTTGAAGGTTACCGTTACTTTCGATTCCAACCAGGGTACAGCAGTTGACTCTCAGCTTGTTGCCGTCGGTGACAAAGTGGCGAAGCCGGCAGATCCTACCAGGGAAGGCTATATCTTCTCTGGATGGTTCACTGACCAGGATTGTGCTGCGGCTTATGACTTCGACGCCGCCGTGGACGGCGCTAAGCCCGAGCTCACCCTGTATGCAGGCTGGAAGGCAGCGACTCAGCCCGGTACGGGCGAAAACGGGGGCAACGGCAGCGGCTCGTCTGCCAATGCGAACACAAACGCCAGCACCGCCAACAACAACAGCCACAACAAGGGTAAGAAGCCTGCAAAGGGCGGCCTGCCCAAGACCGGCGACAGCCTCACTCTTGTCGGTAGCGCATGTGCTTTGGTCGCCGCTATCGCTACCTTGCTTGCAGCATCCGTGCTTCGTCGCAAGAAGATGAACTAACGTATTAAGCTTGCTCATCTTCGTTTGCCGCACGGTAGTACAGAAATAGGGCTGCTTGATGAAAGGGGTCGAGCCTGGAGATAGTCCAGACTCGACCCCTTCGCTTTGAAGCGATAATAGGACAGACGCCTTCGTGGGTCATGGCGAGTCATGGCAAACAGCGATCAGTAGCTAGTGGCCGCACATGGATATTATATTTCAGGGAAGGGCCTGGTAGAGAAGCCCCTACAGTGGCTACGATGGATTCTCGGTCTTCGACTTGTACAGCTCGATCAGAAGCTCCGAGCAGTCAATGCCCGCTGCCTCAAAAACGATCTTCAGCGTTTCGATTTTCACATAAGTCGAGCTTCCAGGATTGAAGTAGATTCCCTCGCCAACTTTGAAGCAATAGTCGCTTTCCTTCCTTGAGAAATACCTTCCCGGGAAATCCGAGCCCTCAGGGACGAACTTATGGAAGACGACTGGATCGAGCTCGTAAACCATGGAAAGCACGCCGCAGATCATGTCAACCCAGGTCTTCGCCGTGAAGCGGGAGCCCATGAAGCTGTATGCGGCGATCTGCCTGCCGGTGAACGAGAAGTCGTCGTCGAGGGCATGCTCCTCGTAGGCGTCGTTGCCCCACTCGAAGTCGGACTCGATGGGTGGCCAAAGCTCAAGGAACCTCCTCTTCATGAGCTCGTTGCGGGCCTTCAGCTGCTCCTCGCCCCAGGCCTCCTGCTGGCAGACGAAGTGGTTAATCCTGAAGCCAGACTGCTTGAAGCCGTTCTCCATGTCTCGCTTCTCGACAAAGCGCCTGTTGCTGTATTTTGAGTTGTATGCGGTAAGCGTCAGATTCGCCATGCTGTTCAACCACCTTGCGTGAATTGCGGCGAAATCGTCGCCCAAGTCCTGCTGCCAGCTTGTCGAAAGCGTCTGGGGCATGATGTGCTCAATGCTGAAAGACTCATCGCGAAGGTTGCCAACAACGTTGACCCTTTCGAGGCTGTCTCCGTTTTCAAGACGATCGAAGAGGTAGTACTTGTAACCCGCGATCCTGTAGAAGTCCCTCTCCTCGAACGCCTGCATGAACTCGGCGTCGTCAGGGAAGTGACCGCTGCCCTCCTTGGAGAGGAGAACCTTGTTCAACACGTCAGGATATGAGCCGCCGTCCTTGACGCCTCTCAAAACCTCGCTGTGGAGCGTCTCGAAGACCTTGTTGAGCGCATTTGCGGGAACCTTGCAGACCCAGCGCCTGAAAACGTAGGTCTCGACGGATTTGAGCGCCTCGATCACCTGCTCGTCGCTGATTTCTCCACGGCGTCTGTATTCGAACAGGTTCAGGGTGAACGGGTCCATGACGCCCATGTCCAGCAGGATAAGTCGCCTCAAAACCGCATCGAGCCTATGGTTTCCGGAATCGGCGGCGTTGATCGCCTTGTAATGCTTTGAGTACTTGAGAAGCTCCTCAAGCAGGGCTTTCGTATCGTATGCCCCCGCCTTTACATAGTCCTTGAACACGGAATAGACCCTCTTGATTGCGGGGGTCTTCCTGCGGACGGCAGCAAGCCAATCGCGGGCGAAGGAGCTTACGTCGTAGCCGGTGTTCTTCTCGATCTCGTTCCAGTACCGCTCGTAGTATTCCTCCTGCATTTGGGCATCGAGGCCCATAAGGATGAAGTTGCGGATCTTGTCGCCCTCGTTGAGGTCGAGGCCAGTCGAGTTGAGGCTCTCGAAGATTCGCTGGGCGTCGTCCTCTTTGTCGAGCTTGATGTCGATGATCATCAGGCGTTCGATGGCGTCGCGCAGCTGGTCGGCCGTAAGCTTTGTCTTGTCGATTCGGCCGCAGAAATAGATGTAATTCTGGGTTACGTTGGAGTCCTGGATGAATTTCTCTGCGTCAGCGGAGTAGATTGCTTCAAAGGCGGCCTGATCGTCCTTGATGAGCTTCAGCTTCAGCTTTCGCTCGGACTTATGCCATTTGTCGATGAGGTATTCCTCGTTGATCATGTCGGCCAGATTGTCGTCCTCAGAGGAGATGGAGCCTTCCCTGAGCTTGCTCACGAGGGCAAGCAGGAGAAGGTATGACGTGGTGATCCTTTGCTGGCCATCGATGACGATACGCGTGTCGGGACCATCTGCCTTGGAGACAATGCTGCCAAAGAAATGACTCTCCACGCCTTCGGAAATGACATCCTCAAGGTCGTCAAACAATTGCTTGCAGTTTTCGATTTTCCAGTCGTAGTTGCGCTGATAGACGGGGATTACGAACCTAGTCTTTGTACCCTCGAGAAGATTCAATAAATATCGTTCTTCGCCTTTCATCTGTTACTCCTAGATAATCTTTGCTAAACGCGGGAGCGAGTTAAATCCCCAGCTGCTTCCAATAACCTGATAGGAATATTGGTATTTAGAATTGTTTCTGTCGTTGCACCAAATCCTGTAAACCAAGGCTTCGAGGAGCTCGTGCCTTGCACCTACCTTGTCTTCGTCGGAAGGGGTCTTTCCCTCCTCGAACTTTATATACGACCCCCATGTTGCATCCATGAAATCCATCGCCGCTTCGCTTTTAGAGAACGCATGATAAAGAGGCTCAATTTCAAATTTCTGAACCACGGAGGCAAACGCGTCAGCGTCAAATACTTTCAAGGCGAGCATAATCGGGACCAGACCGGCATCGGCAAACGCTCGAACCCAGTCGTTTCCAAACCCATCGCGGTTTTCCAATACTAAAGGGCGAACTCTGAAAAGCTCAGTCAGATACCTGTTGGCGTCCCTCATCGTCATTCCGTATGCTTCTGCAAGCTCATACGCAATTACATCAAAGCGGTTGGAGGTTTTTATGAAGCCGTTCGCTTCTAGCTGCTTATAGCTATCGACCTTTCTTAGAGGGATAGTCAGATCGTAGAAACGCGACAAGTAACGTCGGCCGTCAAAACCTTGCCCATACATTCCTTCAACAACATGTGATAGTTGATTGGCGTTGACGGAATACACGATGACTACTCGATCATCTGTAAACAGATTCTTCAACTGCTCGAGCACCTTCATTGCAAAAGAAGGACGGCAACGATCGAGCTCATCGACAATGAGAAGCAATGTGTTGGCTTTTTCAGGGAGAGCTACATCCACCAGGTTTGAAACAGAGGACCTTAGCGTTTCTCTGTCACGATAAGCCTGGATTAAATCTCTGCCCGAAAAAGCGTCTCTTAAAGAGCTGGCTCCGCCATGTCCAAAGACCCCCAATATGGCGTCGAGCGTTCCGGCAATCTTTTCGCCAGCTTCGGTGTCACTGCGAAGAGAGGCGCATGCATCGCCTTGGAGGGCTATAGATGCTGCAATCGAAGGCAGCGGATCATCCCAATGGTCATTTTCCCAAGCGTTGTAGTATACGGGCAAGAAGCTGTTCAGCTCCATATAGGGTGCAAGCTCGCAATTGTTGCCAAGCAATCCGTCGAGGTCTCCGTGAGACTCAAGAAAAGGATTAACCTCTTCAAGGATGCAGGCCACCTGTCTAACGAAGAATGTCTTCCCGCTTCCCCAATCAGCGTCGACGAACAGGGAAAACCCGCCTTCGATGGATTTGAGTATCCCGGCAAACTCGGCGAGATCCCCATTCCTCCCGAGGGCGTCGTTATGCAGCAGCTCAACAAGGATGTCGCGTGTAGGTGCTGAATCGATTCTTCGCACGTTACTTACCCCAATCCCACTCAATCAGATAAATCATCTCATACATTGCAGGCCATGTTTCCTAGTGCCACTAAGAAGACGAGCATCTCAGTTACCATACTTCGACCGATACCCATCTGATATCCGCGGAGCCACTAAGCGCCCTTCATAAAGATTCAATTCCAGCGGCCGGACATTCACGCAAAACGTCCTAGCTATGTTTCCGCTATTGGGACGTCTATCCTTGACCTGGCAATGCACACGCCATCTTTGACCGCATAGCACTCAACGTAGTGAGGGCCCCTAAAATCGGTGTGTTCGTGCCACGTACCAGATTGATCCCCCTCGACAATTCTTCCCCTCAGGCAGTTTCTCGAGTAAGCCGCCTCACCACAATTCCTTACCTTCCAGTAGAAGCTACATCCACTGAGCAGCGTTTTCCCTGTTACATAAAAACGGAGGCTCTTACCCCGCAGCAACGGATAGTTCCTTGCAAGCATCTCCCTTAGACCTTGAGGTCTGAATCCGTCTTGGGTAACCTCGCAATCGATGGACATGGGATGGGAGATATCCACCGCAAACATGTTCTCGATAAACATCTCCTCGTCATCAGTGCCATATTTCCTCGCCCATGCGCGTTCTTGTTCCTCTTCCAACCCATCCGCGATGCAATCAAAGAACGCCTTCCCGAACAGCATAGTCAATGCCCGCTCGCGCGCCGCATCACTCCCCGCGTCTCTCAGCAAAGACGCCGCGGTGCTCGCCTTCGAGACAAACACACCCTGATCGTCGTTATATATCAGCTGATTGCTGCCCATCGCATGCCAGTAGGCCTTTTCCCCGTCCTCTCGTGAGAGGAACTCGAATAGGCTAACGAACCGGTCGTATGAGTCGTCGGGAAGCTCGTCCACGCTCTCGAAGTACTTGCCGACAAGAGTGTCAATCAGCAGCCCCTTGAAATGAAAACCGACGTTGTTCTTCCACACCCTCAATGCGTTGCACAGACTCCGTGCGACACCACCAGTTGACTTGATCAGCGCCTCACACGATCCCTGCTCGGGCAAGGGGTCGGTTTTCTTCCACGACCCCCCACCATTCGAGTCAGGGTACCAGAAAGAGCCGTCGTCACGGGCAAAGGCTGGCACCAGGTCGATGGTGAACCTCCTGTTGGTAAACTTCACCACGACGGCTTGGCCGTCCCCCTTGATGTCGGTCTTGGGGTACCTCTCCTTAAGAGTTCTTCTAACCTCCTGCAGCAGGGCAGACTGGCCGTTTGAATCGTAGGAGTCGAACTTACGAAACACAGGCGGCGGGAGAATGAACAGCATGTCGAGGTCGCTCGTACCGGACACAGCGGTCCCCCTCCCGACAGAGCCGACAACTATCCCATGGTTCGATGCATCATCCTGTTCGTAATAGGACACGCGAAGCTTCTGGTTGATCGAATCGATGGTGTCCTGGTATTCGTCGAGAGAATCCAACTTGATAGAGTCGAAGAACGCCAGAAAAGACGCGACTTCATTCATCCGATGCTTTCCCCTCTCCCAAATCCCGCGAAGCCCTTCTCACCGCATGATCCGTCGTGGACGGAGCAGCTTTGCAGGCGCGAATGTAATCGCTCGAGAAACCATCAACGCCATCGAGGATTTCATCGTCACTGAGACAATCTGCAGCTATTTTGAAGATGAGTCCTCTACCGTTCTCTCGAATCTCCAGGAATACCTTCGCCGCCGCCCTCTGATCTTTTGCTCGTCCCTCGAAGTCGAACGCTCTGTTCCAAAGAGAAATGAACAAGGAAACCGCGGATGCGAGCGCCGTGGCGACCTTCAGCCATGAAACCTCGCTGACGATGATGGCCATGGCTCCCGACCCCGTTGCTGCAAGCAGAATCGTCGAAATGGTCGACAGCGCCCTTCCGATGCAGAAGTACCAATCTGCCTGCTTCTCGTGAATCTTGTGAGTCCAGGTTGCATCGTCAAGGATCTTTTTGACCCTCCTCATGGCAAGCGATTTGAGCTCCTCGTGCGATACGTTATTACTCATAGCGCCCCTTGGACAAAGGTCTATGGGCAACCCGCCTCAGACTCTTCCTCCTCATTTTCTCCCCTCCCCAAGGTACGGCCCAAGCTCTTCAAAGATGTCGGCGATTCGCGTCCCAGGGTTCATGGACGATGGCCTGTCATTGCCAATCGCCTCGTGGTGCCTGGCAAGCCTGGCGGCGTTCGTCTCGGCGTCCTGCCTCATCGGATCGAAAAGCGCGAACAACCCGTCCATGTTCTTGCGATAGTCAACTCTGAACTCGTGGGCAAGACCGTCGGTCAACGCCTTCTGGCAGGCCGCCGCGTCCATCGGCGCCGTGGTGTAGCGCAGGTGCAGGAGCGGCCAAATCTCGAAGCAGGGGTTCGACCAGAGCGCGTGGAACGTGCAGGCAGAGCCCAGCGTCGCAGCGCACTCTCTCCCGACCCGATCGAACTCGTCTGCTGGAAAGTCGTCCTTGTCGAACACGAGCCAGACGTGGTCGAAGGAATCGGGTGCATATCGGCAGACCTCCTCGGCGTACTCGAGCAGGCCGAGTGTGTGCTTGCCACTACCGCGGACGACCACCGCGACTTTCCTACCGTCGGCCGTCCTCAGCGCAGCTTTCAGCCCCTCGAAGTAGCGAGGTTCCGTCTCCTTCCCCTCGCAGACGATGAGATGGCGCGTCATCCTGACTGATCGGGTCGCAACGGAGCGCCTGCCGCTACGCCATTCGTGCTTCTTCGCCATCATGACTCAGTCCCATTCCTCGATACGGGTGAGGTACGGGTCGGCCCCGTAGCGGCCGGAGAGGTACTGCTTGTCAAACGCCGCGTTCTTGCTGACAAGGTTGCCGTTAGGCTCGTGCAAGTCAGAAAGTGACCAGAGCTGGCTCGCCTCGGTCTCGTCGCGCGCGGCAAACCAGATCTCGTCGCGACGAAACACGTCGTTTCTCATGGTAGATACGTCCTGGCTAGTGAAAATCAGCTGGGCGCCGCCCCTGTTCACCTCAGGGTTCTTGAACAGAAGAATCACGTAGCGGAGGAGCTTGGGGTGAAGCTTCGCGTCAAGCTCGTCCACAAGAACGGTGCCTCCGTTTTCCAGCGCGCTCAGAAGGAAGCGGGCGAGTCCCATCAGCTTCTGCGTTCCCGCGGACTCCTCGGAGAGACGCAGCTCGTAATCGGAGTCCCCGACCGAGTGCCGGACATATACGCGCTGACGCTCTCCGTCCTCGTCACGTTCCACGCGGTACCCGTCGACGTGCACGTCAACCGCCTTGAGGAAGCTGACTATTTCAGGAGAGTCCCTCTTGTCGAGCATGTCCTCGAGAACGTGCTCGAGGTAGCAGCTGTTGTAGTTGAGGTAGATGCAGTCGAGGAACCAGCTCGCCGCCTGACGCACTGACTCCAAGTCGCTATTCATGTACAGATACGAGAGGTACGGTATCGTTGGGTTAAAGTTCACAGATACCCCCGCGCGACGCAGGGACGACCCCAGTTCGACCTTATCCCCTTCCCTCTCATACAGCGTCGCCGCACGAGAGGCTCCTATCTTACGCCGAGAGAGACCTTCGCTGACGATCTCGGAGACGCTGATTGCGAGGCTGTAGCGATACTCGTAGCCACCGGCGCGATAGTAGACCTCGAACTCGGAGGGTTGGCGTGAGCGCATCGCGTCGAAAGCAAAGGGGAAGCAGCGGGAGAGCCGGGGCGCGGAACCCCCGGGTACGCCTTTGCCGCGCATTAGCGAGAAAATCGGTCGCGCAACGGCACTCTGAACGTATCCGAGCGCCTCGAGCAGGTTGGATTTGCCACCCGCATTGGGACCGTAGATCGCAGCTACCGGCAGGAAGCTCTGACTGTCGCCTCCCGCTATGAGGGACCGTGAGAACTCCTTCATCGAGGATGCCTGCATCGTGAGAGTCATCTCGTCGCGGTAGGACCGGTAGTTGCTGAATGTGAACTGGCAAAGCATTGATCTCCTGCTTTCCACTATTTCTGCTTCTTAGAGTTGATTTCCAGATATTATTTCTTATTATTGCCTTTGAATTGCTTTTGTCAAGCCATTGCCCTTTTGGAGGCATTAATCCGCGACGGCATGACGGGAATGACGGCCCAATCACCCGCAACAGACCCCATCCCTCTCTCATGGCAAGACGCAGAGGTGTAAGACTCGTGTGGAAGCACAGATTGAGGTTCGGTTGAGGTTCGCAGGCAATCATCTTGATACGGCGTCCCTTCTTCTCAGACGCCGACGAGGGGTCGTGGCCGCCCGTCACACACCGTCCGAAGCGCTCGGAAGTGCGTCCACAGCCTCTGAGCGACCCTGCCCCTCCTATCCCGGCAGAACAGGAGACCGCATGATTGAGATGTCGCACCTGACGAAAACCTACGAGGGGGAGTCCGCCATACGAGACGTGTTGTTCACCGTGAGCGACGGGTCGATATGCGGCCTGCTCGGCCCCAACGGAGCAGGCAAGTCCACAACGATGAGTACCATGACCGGGTATCTCGCCGCGACGTCGGGCGAGGTGCGATACGACGGACTCGAGGCCTACGGCGACATGATGAAGGCGAAGCGGGAGATCGGCTACCTTCCCGAGCTGCCACCCCTCTACCCCGAGACGACCCCGCGCGAGTACCTCACCTTCGTGGGTCGCGCCAAGGGGCTCAGCAGCGCGGAGACGCGCCACAACGTAGGGGATCTCAGCGAGCGGTGTGGGATTTCCAACATGGAAAGCCGGATCATCAAGAACCTCTCGAAGGGCTGCCGCCAGCGTGCAGGACTCGCCGAAGCCCTCATGGGAGACCCCCGTTACATCATTCTTGACGAACCGGCCATCGGGCTCGACCCCGATGGTCGTCGAGGTGCGCGCCCTCGTGAGGCAGCTCGCCCACGGCCACACCGCGCTGATTTCGAGCCGCATCCTCTCGGAGATTGAACTCGTCTGCGACCGCATCGTAATGATCGCGCGCGGGAGGGTCGTGGCATCCGGCACGCCGGCCGAGCTCTTCCGCGGAAGGACGTGACCGGACTTCGAGTCCTTCAAGGCGGACCTCGACAACTTCGTGGTCCATTGGAACACGAGGAGGCACCAGGTTAAACTGAAGGGACTGACCCCGGAGGAATTCCGGAGACAGTCCCTTGCGGCGTAGTTCTTATTTATGCCGTCCAAAATTTGGGATGCAGTTCAGTTCGTGCAGGTCAGGGGCTTGATGAAATCGCTTGTTTTCCGCTACTCCCACTCTCTCACGCTCGTTTGTCGTGGCGCCATTCCGATTGGGTCTAGTTTGGTTGTCGGTTTTGTCCACCTTGCCGCCGAATCCCTCCGCGTGTCCTCGCGTAAGCGTTTGGGACAAGCCCTGGGACAAATTCGCAAACTATTTCGAAACCGCGAGCCCGCAGTTTCATTTTTGTCCCGGGGACAAAAACGGGTTGGTTTTGAGGCCCTGAAACGTCCGAAATGGATGATAAAACGGCTGATTTTCTCTTTGGCGTCTGTTTAGCGAAGTGAATCGTAGCCAGCGGGTTTGCCGCCTAGCATTTCCGCAGGTCAAATGGGATGCACAAGAGCGATGACTGAAAGAATCGTCACGGGTGGCTTTGTTCTCGCCCTTATGAGCCGGCTCTAAGCGCCTTAGGAACCGAGCGGGAAATCCGAGTTAGAGGATCCCAATCGTCGCCTTATTTCAGGCTGATCGCAAATCAGTTGGCAACCGAAAGCCAAGGTGTAGAGACGGGCCGCACCTATGCGCACACATTTCGGTACGTTTCGTGCGGCATCGGCCATAACAAAGCAAACCGCCGAACGATTCAGATTGCAGACGGCCAACTCGACGCGACAAATCCACCCTGTCATCTTCCCAATATCCGCCTTCGCGCCATCAGCGCCCCGCGAAATGGTGAGTTTTCCAGCGCTTTTTCGGGTGCCATTGCTCCGATTCGGCGTGCTCAGCCTCCGCTCGATCTTACGCATGTTTTTTGGGAGGGCATGATTCGTCCGCCACGGCGGCTTATACAGCCGTTTGCCTTTTTCGGTTTAGCGTATTGCTCTTCAGATCATCGTGGTGTGCTCGTAGCCGCGCTCCACGAGGAGCCGCTCAGCAACGTCGAGAATCTTCTCGACCGTCTCCTCCGGGTACTTATTGCGTGCCGCGGGCACCTCCGTCCTTATTATCGCGATAAACATACCATGAGTGGCGTACGGATCGAGAAGGACTGGCGCCAAAAGAGCCCAAATGCCGTTACAACTTCGTTAGAAACGCGCCCCACCATGGATGGTGAACCCGAAAGATAAGGCGTGCGGGCACGGCGACTCGGCCCGCGCGCCCGGAAGAGAAAGGATAAACCCATGGGTTACATGCTCGAGACGCGCGGGCTCACCAAGCGCTTCGGCCGCGGCGACCAGGCGCAGGATGCCGTGGCCGACGTGAGCCTTCATATCCGCGAGGGCGAGGTGTACGGACTGCTCGGCCCCAACGGCGCCGGCAAGTCGACAACGCTCAAGATGATCTGCGGGATGCTGCGGCCGACGGCCGGGGAGATCCTCTTTGCCGGGCACGCCTGGCGCCGCGAGGACCTCTACGCAATCGGCAGCCTCATCGAGGAGGCGCCGCTCTACCCCAACCTCACCGCGCGCGAGAACCTGCGCGTGCGCACCACGCTGCTGGGCCTTCCCGAGAGCCGCGTAGATGAGGTGCTCGCCGCCGTGGACCTCGCGGACACCGGGAAGAAGCGCGCCGGGCGCTTCTCGATGGGCATGCGGCAGCGCCTGGGGCTCGCGCTGGCGCTGATCGCCCGGCCACGCCTGCTCGTGCTCGACGAGCCCACCAACGGCCTCGACCCCATCGGCATCGAGGAGCTGCGCGACCAGATCCGCGGCTTCGCGGCGGCGGGCACGACGGTGATCGTCTCGAGCCACATCCTCTCCGAGGTGCAGCAGATGGCGGACACCATCGGCATCATCTACGGGGGGCGCCTCGCCTACGAGGATGCGCTTCGGCCCGGGCAGGACCTCGAGGAACTCTTCATGAGCGTCTGCCGGGAGGGGCGTCGAGCGCGCGGGGAGGTGGCGGCATGACGGGCGAGAAAGGCGGCCTGCTCGCGGGCCTGCGCGCCGAGGCCCTGAAGTCGCGCCACGCGGCACCGGTTCGCCTGGCCGTGCTCATGGCGCTGCCGATGCCGCTGCTCGGCGCGATGCCCTACCGGGGCGTGCAGATCTTCAGCGCGTGGAACTACTGGTACGCGCTCTTCCTGCCCGTGGCTCTCTCGCTCGTGGTGGCGTGCGTCGCGCGGGCGGACGCGCGCACGCGGATGCGGGGGCTTCTGGGCCTGGGCTTCCCGCTCGGGCGCGCCTGGTGGGCCAAGGCGCTCTGGTGCCTCGCGCTTTGCACGCTCTCGAACCTCGTGGTCTTCGGCATCTACCTCGCGGGCTCGGCGTTCTCCTCGCAGGGCCTCACGGCCGCGGGCACGCTCGCGATGCTCCTCTGCGCGCTCGCCAACACGGTGACCGCGGCGTGGATGATCCCCGCAGGGCTCTTCCTCACGGCGCGGCTCGGCATGCTCGCGGGCATCTTCTGCCCGCTCGCCGCGCAGCTCGTGGGTGGGTTCGCCTGGTCGCTGGTGCCGCTGCCGCAGCTCTTTCCGCCGTCGGCGAGCATGGTCATCCCCACGAGCTTCATCCCCGTGCTGCCGAGCGGCGAGCCACTCGCGGCGGACATGGCGCTCGGCGGGGCGCTCGCGGCGGACGGCATGCTCACACTGGCGGGCCTTGCGGTCTGCGCGCTCGCGTTCGCCGCGCTCACGGCGGCGGGCGCGGCCTGGTTCGCGCGCTCCGAGGAGAGGTGATGGCCATGACACGACTCCCCGACCCGACGCCGCGCATGACTCTCCCGCGGGCCCTGCTCTCCGAGGCCCTGCGCCTGGCGCGCTCCCCGCTCGCAGCTGTGCACCTCGTCTGCGGCCTGGCAGCCGGTCTTGCCTGCGGCGAGTACTTCTCCGTAACCCGATGGGACCCGGCGCTGGGCGCGGACGCCTACGCCCAGTTCCTCGGCGCCCTCATGCCGCTCATGGCCGGCATCTCCTGCGGGCTGTCCGTCGACGAGGAGCGGCGCGCGGGCAGG
>OGRN01001438.1_pt1 | contig 20597 bp, 15 predicted proteins | sample 1553401 | NCBI WGS metagenome assembly OGRN01 (sample SAMEA2580096, study PRJEB22360) | human gut metagenome | biome: human gut; feature: human-associated habitat; material: faeces | place: Denmark | collected 2008/2010 | reverse complement strand
ATGTAAATGACGATACCGAAAAACCTGCTTATTCCCGGCAACTATGCCACCTCCTCACTCTTACGCCGATCATATCGGCTGAACATTAATATTTCGTGGACTACCGCACCCGTAAAGAGCGCCGATAGCCCTAGCGGATTACATTCAATCCGCCGAAGTTTCAGAATCAGAATCAAGTAACTTACGCGGATTAGCGACATGCAAAGCATCACACAAGCGCAAGGCAGTATCAAGCGACGCGTCACGTATGTTTCTCTCGCCAGTCTCAAACTTAGCGATAGCGTTGTGATGCACGCCGCTGCGTTCTTCTAGCCCTCGTTGCGTCAACCCACGTTTCATTCTCAATTCTTTCAATCCCATGGCCCTACTCCTAACTTGGATTAGAGGCCATTGTAGACCACTCAGACAGCGCGGGACAATTCCATGCCGGACACCGCGCCACGTTAGCGACTCGACGACGGTTCAGCCTTGCATAATGTGAGGGTGCATCATGCCTAGTCGCAATCCATCGCGTCCTTGTCGCGTCCACTATTCAGTTGTCAAACGTCCATGCTGCCGATTCTTCGGGGCTTCCGGGTTGCCGTCCCGGTCTGCGTATCCGCTGCCGTATCTTTCCTTTCTCTTCGTTGTCGTTTGCTTGATGGCTATCACTAGTCGCACCCCTCACGGGGTGCGTGGATTGAAATGAAGCGCTGCTGAAGGAAGTCAAGGCCGTGATCGACAATCCGGACGCCACCGCGAAGGACGTCGCGCAGATGCTCAAGCGGATGACGGACTTCGAGTACGAGTATGCGACTCCTGATCCCGATCCTGACCCGGCCCCGGGTCCCGATCCCGACCCGGAACCGGACCCCGACACTCCCGGTACGGATGACCCGTCCAAGCCCGGAACCGGCGACACGGATACGGACAAGCCCGGTGACGGAGCGGAAGACAGTGACAAGACCTGCGACAAACCCAAGCCTCCGCTGTCGGCGACCGGCGCGAACGTGATCGCGATATCGGTCGCGGTCATGGCGCTCGCCAGCGCTGCGACGGTGCTGCTGACCATCAAGCGCCGTAGAGGCTGAACATGACCGGTGCCGGAGAGTCCAATGCTCTCCGGCACCGTCATATGTCGAACTCCTGCATAGGGTACCTTAAATCAGCCTGATCTGATAGACTGTCTGCGGGAATCCGAACACTTGGCGGAACGATGTCGTGCCTCCGAGGCAAAGATTCCGGCAAGAAGTACAAGAATGTTCAAAATCATGGAGGATTGAAATATGCTACACACAGCATCAAGAGGATGCTCGCGTTCGTGGCTGCGCAGACTCACCGCATTGATAGCGGTCTCGGCGCTCGCGTTCGTGGCATTGCCGAACGTCGCGGTGGCGGCGAATCCGACGGAATACCTCGATGTGTCGTTCGGCGGCACGTTCGCTGAAGACACCTACACCACAGGTGGCGACGAGGTGGCGAGGGGCTCCGTGACCAAGCACGGCAGCATACCGACCAAGCTTGACGGCGGCGGCATCACCCTCGCTGGCGGCACCAACGGCGTGACCTTCACCTCGACCGAGAGCTTCAGCGCGAGTGGGAAGGTGAACAAGGGATTCCGCGCCGAAATGGAATACCGTACGACGCAGACGCCCAGCAACCTCGCCACATTGTTCTCCGCCATGGGCAACATCTTCGTGCGGGCGAACGGCAGCAACCTCGAATACGGCTTCTCCACGAACCCTTCCGGCAGTACATGGAACGACTACAAGAAGTCCGTGACGCTGCCTTCCAACAATGTGAAGCACATCATCCAGCTGACATATCTGCCGGGAGCCGACGGTGCTGCCTCGACGTTGCAGTTGTCGGTGGATGGCGTGGCCGGCGAGACCGCCACCTCCGCGGCCGGTGAGCTCGCGGCCGTCAGCGATTCCGTCAAGAACAAGTTCGGGATCGGCTACGAGGTGAACCCCGCTTCCGGCGCGGCGAGCCGCGGTCTTGCCGGTGACGTGTTCCGCGTGCGTGTCGCCGATTCGAACGCCCCGTGGGAGATTCTTGACGCATCCCAGCTGCTGCATGTCGATTTCAACGGCACGTTCAGCGGCACTTCATATACCGCGGCGAGCGGCGAGCAGATGCTGGGCTCGCTGGTGTCGCGCTCAGCCAATCCGTCCATCTCGAACTCCGCCGTCACGCTGGGCGGCGGCACGGCCGGATTCGATTTCACGCCCACGGACTTCACCCTCGGTAACAACGAGGCCCTCACCACGCCGCTGGTCGCGGAGCTGCGCTTCACCCCGACGCAGACCGGCGACAACCAGACCCTGTTCGGCGCGGGCGGCAACCTGTTCCTGCGCTACGAGTCGAACAAGCTCGTGTTCGGCGCCTCCACCAAGTCCGGCAATAATTGGACCGACCACAAGATCGAGTCCGCGGCCGCCACGGGTGCGGAGCACGTCGTGTCGGTGGCGTACGTGCCCAATGAGGCCGGCACCGGCGCGAAGCTCGTCATGCGCGTGGATGGCGGCGACGCCCAGACCAAGGACATCACCGGTCTGGCTTACCTGAATTCGGGCATCAAGGGCAAGGTCGGCTTCGGCAACGAAGTGCATTCCGCCGCGCTCAGCCGCGGCTTCGTCGGCTCGCTGAGCGAGATCCGCCTGGCCAAAACCTCCGCGAACTTCACCACCAACGAATTCAAGCTGGTCTACTCTCAGGTCAGCTGCGACACGTCGGGCATCAAGGAGGCGAATACCTTCGACGTGGAGCCCGCCGAGTGCGAGGCCGCGCTTAAGACCAAGCTGTCCAAGCTGCGTCCGACCGAAGGGCAGGCCGACTACATCGACTGGGGTCAGATCGGATTCCTTCATTACGGCATCAACACGTACTACAACCAGGAGTGGGGTCACGGTAACGAGGATCCCTCCCGCATCGACCCGACCGGCCTCGACACCGACCAGTGGGCGAAGTCCTTCGCCGACGGTGGCTTCAAGATGATCATGGTGACGGTCAAGCACCATGACGGCTTCGAGCTGTACGACTCGCGGTACAACACCGAGCACGACTGGGCAAACACCGCCGTCGCCAAGCGCACGGGGGAGAAGGACCTGTTCCGCAAGATTGTCGCCTCGGCGAAGAAGTACGGCCTGAAGGTCGGCATCTACTATTCGCCGGCCGATTCCTACATGGAGAGGAAGAGCGTCTGGGGCAACAACTCCGCACGCGTCGAGCGCACGATCCCCACGCTGGTAAAGAACGACGACCGCGCCGGCAAGGTGGCTTCCGGCAAACTGCCCACGTTCAAGTACAAGGCCACGGATTACGGCGCCTACATGCTCAACCAGCTCTATGAGCTGCTGACTGAGTACGGCGACATCTCCGAGGTCTGGTTCGACGGTGCCCAAGGCAACACCGCAGGCACTGAGCATTACGACTATGGCGTGTTCTACGAGATGATCCGCCGGCTTCAGCCCCAGGCAATTCAGGCCAACGCCGCATACGATGCCCGATGGGTGGGCAACGAGGACGGCTGGGCCCGTCAGACCGAGTGGAGCCCGCAGGCGGCATACAACGACGGCGTGGACAAGGTGTCGCTCAAGCCTGGCCAGATGGCCGCCGACGGTACGCTTGGCAGCATGTCGAGCGTGCTGTCCGAGATCCGCAGCGGCGCCGCCAACCAGCTGCACTGGTATCCGGCCGAAGTCGACGCCAAGAACCGGCCCGGATGGTTCTACCATGCCAGCCAATCGCCGGCGTCCGTAGCCGAAGTCGTGAAGTACTACGAGCAGTCCACGGGACGCAACTCGCAGTATCTGCTGAACGTCCCACCGTCCGATACCGGCAAGCTCGCCGATGCGGATGCCGCGGGACTTAAGGGGCTGGGCGAGGAGCTCGCCCGACGCTACGGCACCGATCTTGCCCTGGGCAAGAGCGCGACCGTCGCCGCGTCCGCGAACGGCACCGCGGTAGCGGCCCCGAAGCTGACCGACGGTTCGAAGCTCTCCTCCGACGAGGCCGTGGGCAATACGCCGACGTACACCATCGATCTGGGCAGCGCTGTCGCCGTGGATGCAGTGAAGATCTCCGAGGACGTGCGCAATGCCGGCCAGCAGATCGAAAGCGCCACCCTGCAGGGACGAGTCAATGGAACATGGACGAATCTGGCGACTATGACGACGGTCGGGCAGCAGCGCGACCTTCGCTTCACGTCCCAGAACATCGATGCCATCCGTCTGGTGGTCAACTCCTCCCGCGGTCCGGTGCGTCTGAGCCGTCTTGAGGTGTTCCACACCGAATCCGAGATTCAGACCGGTGCCCGCGCCTACTACATCGACCCGACGGCGCAGACCGCGGGAGATGGATTTACGAAGGACAAGCCCATGACGTCGATCGAGCAGCTGCACGATGTGACCGTCGCGCCAGGCTCCGTGATCTTCGTCAAGGCGGGCACCGAGCTGACCGGGGACTTCGCCGTCTTCGGCTACGGCACCAAGGACGAGCCCATCACCGTGACGACATACGGCAAAAGCGACAAAGCCACCACCGCGAGGTTCGACGGCATGACCACCGGGCTGACGCTGAAGCAGGCGCTGAAGGCGCTCGGCAAGGACGACGCCGGCTGGGTCGTGGCCGATTCCGCCACTGCACCGGCCTCCCGCGTGTATGTCCCGCAGGATGAGATCAGCGTGCACGCCCAGTCGTCGCAGAACTCCGGCGCAGAGGCGGCGAGGGCGCTCGACGGCGACTCGTCGACGAGCTGGCACTCCCAGTACAGCCCGACCACCGCGTCTGCCCCGCATTGGGTGACTCTCGATCTCGGCAAATCGCGTGAGAACGTCGCCTACTTCGACTACCTCGCCCGTATCGACGGCAACAATAACGGTGCCGCCAAGGATTACGAGGTGTATGTCTCCGATGATCCCAACGATTTTGGAGCCCCTGTGGCCTCGGGCACGTTGAAGAACGTCGCCTACACGCAGCGCATCAAGCTGACCCCCAAGAGCGGACGGTACGTCAAGTTTGTCATCAAGACCGATTATTCCGGATCGAACTTCGGCTCCGCGGCGGAAATGAATGTCGAGTTGCTGCCCACGGCCGTAGAGGAGGACAAGGTCGCCACCCCGCAGAAGCCGACAGTGGACGATAATGCCGATACATACACCATCCCCGACATCGAGGGAGTCGTGTACAAGGTCGACGGCAAGGTGTTGGCCGCTGGTTCCGTAGTGAACGTGGGCGATGAGAACGTGACCGTCACGGTCACCGCCGAGCCCGCCGACGGATACCGCTTCCCGGATGGTGTGACGTCCCCAGTCACGTATGAGCTGACGTTCACCAAGAAGGGTGGCGAGAAGCCTCCGACCGAAGTCAACAAGGACAAGCTGCACGCCACGATCACCAAGGCTCAGGCGATCGACCGTTCCGCCTATACGGACGAGTCGCTCAAGGTGCTTGATGACAAGCTCGCCGCAGCGCTCAAGGTCTATGACGACGACAAGGTGAGCCAGGATGATGTCGATGCCGCCGAGGCGGCTCTGTCTGCGGCGATCGACGCGCTGAAGACCAAGCCGACGACCCCCGGCGGTGAAGGTGAGAAGCCTGGTGAAGGTGAAAAGCCCGGTGACGGCAAGAAGCCCGGCGACGTGATCGCAAAGACCGGCGCCTCCACAATGGGCGCTGTCTTCGCTGCACTCGCGATGGTAGCGGGTGCGGTCGTGACGCTTGAAGCCAAGCGTAAGTCCAACCGGTAACATCGGTTCTCCGGCCATCTGATGCGCCGGCCCGTCTCCTAGAAAAGACGGGCCGGCGCATCGTCATTTTTATCACCGGCGTCGCGGCAATATTCCATGCGCCTACAATGTCGGTATGTGCCCGTCAACAAGGGGAGCGGCGATGGCACGATGTCGGCCGTGCGCTGAGCGTGCGCGGCTCCACGGTGCTGGTGGTCGGCACCGGGGACATCGGCTCGCATTTCGCCAGCATGTGCAAGGCCATGGGCGCGAACACGCTGGGAGTGCGTCGTGACCCGACCCGCACGGCGGAAGGCATCGACCGGATGTATCGCATTGGAGAACGTAAGGCGTTATGTAGTCGGCGAACCTCTGACAAATCGCCGGCGCTGAACGGATAATGGCCTCGGCCTCGCCCGTTCGACACCGGCGAGGCCGAGGCCATTATCGCTTGAGATTCGTCGTCGAGGATTCCAGGTCGCGCACCGACCCGCGTTCCACCAGCTCCGCGGGAACCACGGTCTTCACGCCCGAAGGCACTCGAAGGCCCTCGCACAGACGCTTGGTCATGAAGAACGCCTCGCGTCCGATGTCGTTGAATTTCATGCGCATGGTGGTCAGCGACAGCCGTGGAATCGTCCCGCTCAGCGAATCGTCCACTCCGACGATGCTGACGTCTTCCGGCACGCGTTTGCCGGCGGCCTGCAATCCGAGCATCGCGCCATACGCCATCTGGTCGTTGGCCGCATAGATCGCGGTGCAATCGGGGTCGTGAGCCAGCGCGAGTCCGGCCTGATATCCGCTGTCCGCCTCCCAGTCGCCCATATAGGTCGGAGGGATGCGCAGCCCCAGTTGGTCGAGCGTGTCATGCCACCCCTGCGCGCGGCTTTCCGCGGCTCGCGACGAGGACGGCCCGGCGATGTGGTAGACGGTCTTGTGCCCCTTGCTGAGCAGATAGTCCACGACGGCGGCTGAGCAGCCGTACTGGTCGGCATCGATGGTGGGGCAGTAGTTCGCGGGATCCTCGGAGATGATGACGACCGGCAGCTCCTTGGGCGGGCGGAACTCCGAGAAGTCCGTCACGTGCTCCTCCATGACGGCGATGACGCCGTCCACGGGAAGCTGCTTCATACGCTCGATGGCGGCATGCAGGGTGCGTTCCCGATTGCGTCCGAAGGACTGCATCGTGATGGCGTAACCATTGCTGTTCGCCGCGTCGGCGATGCCGCCGAGGATACGCGCGTTGCCATAGGTGAGCATGTTGAACAGCACGACGCCGACATCCTTGAACTTGCCGTGCTTAAGCGCCCTGGCCGCATAGTTGGGCCGGTAACCCAGCTTGGCCATGGCGGCTTCCACACGCTGCCGTGTTTCCGGCCGGACGGCATTGCTTCCGTTGGCGACTCGTGAGACCGTCTGGGGCGACACGCTGGCGGCTTTCGCCACGTCCTGCATGGAAGCGGGTTGCGAATGATCCATGGTTCCTGCTTGTTTTTTTGGCATTTCTATGTTTTGGTTACCATCAGTATAGACCATCTCCTGATGGCTTGCCGTACCCTCAAGTGGACAATTCCAACAATGTTGATATTATGGTAACGCAAACATTTATGGAGGGTGCATTCCGCGGAACAAGTTCAATGAGCTGTTGCGTTGTGGCAAGTTCTGTGCGGTGTGCTTCGCTTCGAGTCCTTCGAAGGAGAGGGGTATGACATCGGTGAGTGTGTCGCCTTTGGCTCGTGTGAATAAGCACAAGCGGGATTGGCGTGGTTGGAAGTTCATGTGGCCGTTCGCGTTGGTGTCGTGTTCATCGTGCCGATCTTCGCGGTCTGCTGCCTGTTCCCGTTCGTCTCCCTGCTCATCAACGCGACGAAGACCCAATCGGACTTCACAGGCGCGTTCGGCCTGGGCTTTGGCAAGACGTTCGCGCTGTGGGACAACATCGTGACGGTGTTCACCTATGACGACGGCATCTTCGCGCGCTGGCTGGTCAACACGCTGATCTATGTGGTGGTGGGCGCGGGCGGCGCGACCCTGCTGGCGATCATGGGCGGCTACGCTTTGGCGAAGTTCCGCTTCCCGGGCCGCAAGGCCGTGTCCGCGGTGATCATCGGCTCGATCTCGGTGCCGGGCATCGCGCTGGCGGCCCTGTTCACGATCGTTGCCACGTGGAACGACTGCTTTCTGCCGCTGATCATGTTGAAGGACTCGGACTGGTTCCCGCTGACCATCGGTCTGAACCAGTGGAAGGACCAAGCGTCCACTGCGGGCGGCCAAGCCATCCAGAACCTGGTCATCACGGGCTCGCTGATCACGATCATCCCGCTGGTCATCGCGTTCCTGTGCCTGCAGAAGTACTGGCAGTCCGGCCTCGCCGCCGGCGCCGTCAAGGAGTGATCTCGCGGGAGGGCCAGTGTCCGCTTGCAGCATGCGTCACGTTCGTCTGACGGTCTTGACGTGCGCCTAGCGGCTGGCTCTCCATACGGAACATGTATATGATATGGAGGGACGCTCACCGTGCGCGATGCGGGCTGGCGCGATATGGCACCAGCCCGCTCGCATGTCACAGTTGATTTTTCGTCGATGCGACGGTTCGGCCGGGGGCGTCAGACAATGAACAAGTAATGGAGCGGAACATGAGTAAACGCAGAAAGCACAGTTGGCCGCAGCCGCTGAAGGGCGCCGAATCCCGTCTCTGGTATGGCGGTGATTACAATCCCGACCAATGGCCGGAGGAGGTCTGGGACGATGATATCCGTCTGATGAAGAAGGCCGGCGTCAACCTTGTATCAGTCGGCATCTTCTCATGGGCGAAGATCGAGCCGGAGGAAGGCAAGTACGATTTCGACTGGCTGGACCGTGCCATCGATAAGCTCGGCAAGGCGGGCATCGCCGTAGACCTCGCCTCCGCCACCGCCTCCCCGCCGATGTGGCTGACCCAGGCCCATCCGGAGGTGCTGTGGAAGGACGAGCGCGGCGACACCGTGTGGCCGGGCGCCCGTGAGCATTGGCGTCCGACGAGCCCTGTGTTCCGCGAGTACGCGCTGAACCTGTGCCGTCGTATGGCCGAGCACTATAAGGGCAACCCATACGTGGTGGCCTGGCACGTGAGCAACGAATACGGCTGCCACAACCGCTTCGACTACTCGGACGACGCCATGCGCGCCTTCCAGAAGTGGTGCAAGAAGCGCTACAAGACCATCGACGCGGTGAACGAGGCCTGGGGAACAGCGTTCTGGGCCCAGCACATGAACGATTTCTCCGAGATCATCCCGCCTCGCTACATCGGTGACGGCAACTTCATGAACCCGGGCAAGCTGCTCGACTACAAGCGGTTCAGCTCCGACGCGCTCAAGGAGCTCTACATCGCCGAACGTGACGTGCTGGAGTCCATCACGCCGGGTCTGCCGCTGACCACCAATTTCATGGTGTCCGCCGGCGGCTCGATGCTTGACTATGACGACTGGGGTGCGGAGGTCGATTTCGTCTCCAACGACCACTACTTCACGCCGGGCGAGGCCCATTTCGACGAGGTTGCGTACGCCGCGTCGCTGATGGACGGCATTTCACGCAAGGAACCGTGGTTCCAGATGGAGCATTCCACCTCCGCGGTGAATTGGCGTCCGATCAACTACCGTGCGGAGCCGGGCTCGGTCGTGCGCGACTCCCTCGCGCAGGTCGCCATGGGCGCCGACGCCATCTGCTATTTCCAGTGGCGACAGTCCAAGGCCGGCGCGGAGAAGTGGCACTCCTCGATGGTGCCGCATGCGGGCGAGGATTCGCAGATCTTCCGTGATGTGTGCGAGCTGGGTGCCGATCTGGGACGTCTGTCCGACGAGGGTCTGATGGGCACCAAGACGGTCAAGTCCAAGGTCGCCGTCGTGTTCGACTACGAGTCCCAGTGGGCCACCGAGTACACCGCGAACCCGACCCAGCAGGTCGATCATTGGACCGAGCCGTTGGATTGGTTCCGCGCGCTTGCCGACAACGGCATCACCGCCGACGTGGTTCCGGTGCGGTCCGATTGGGATTCCTACGAGATTGCCGTGCTGCCGTGTGTGTATTTGCTGTCCGAAGAGACGAGCCGTAGGGTTCGGGAGTTCGTGGCGAACGGCGGCAAGTTGTTCGTGACGTACTACACCGGATTGAGCGACGAGAACGACCACATCTGGCTTGGCGGCTACCCGGGCTCGATTCGTGACGTCGTCGGCGTGCGCGTCGAAGAGTTCGCCCCGATGGGCAACGACATGCCGGGCGCATTGGATCACCTCGACCTGGACAATGGCACGGTGGCGCATGACTTCGCCGATGTGATCACGTCCACGGCCGACACGTCCACGGTACTGGCCTCCTATAAGGCGGAACGCTGGACCGGCATGAACGAGGTGCCGGCCATCGTGGCCAACGGGTATGGCGACGGGCGGACCGTATATGTCGGATGCCGTCTGGGCCGTCAGGGGCTTGCGAAGAGCCTGCCGGCGATGCTGGGTTCCATGGGGCTGTCGGACCTCGCCGGTGATGGCCGCGTGCTGCGTGTCGAACGCGCCGACGCCGCGGCGGCGAGCCACTTCGAGTTCGTGTTCAACCGCACCCATGAACCGGTGACCGTCGACGTTGAGGGGGAGGCCATCGCGGCTTCGCTCGCGCATGTCGACGACGGGCGGGCCACCATCGATCCGACGGGCGTTGTCGTGCTCAGGCGATAATCGTTGGAAACACTGGGCTGTAAGGGCTTAGGAAAGGCGTATGTTTGCGGTGACACGCGACATACGCCTTATGGGAAAGAAGGCGCTGGCGCTTACCGGGCTGCGGCGATGCTGGTCAGCGTCGCTGCGTGCGGCAACTCAAGCAGCAGCTCCGCTCCGAAGCAGGAAGGCGACGTCAAGGAAATCACCGTGTGGGCTTGGGGTCCCACGCTGACTCAGGTGGCCAAGGACTTCAAAAAAAGGAGACCGGCATCAATGTCAACCTGGTGAACACCGGCCAGGGCAACAAGACCTGGGACGAGTTCTACCAGGACGCCAAGAAGATTCACGCCCTTGGCGACAACTACTACATCACGTCCGACACCGGTGTCGCCGGCTTCTACGACTCGATGACCTGGCTGGCCAGTGCGACGCTGTTCTCCACCGAAGGCGAGACAGTCACCATTAACCTGACTGGCGCCCCGAAGGTCAAGGCCCGCGGTATCTTCGGCGACTACCTTGGCAAGTCCTACACCGGCAACCAGAAGCTGAGCGATGGCGTCGCCGCTTGGGAACAGGCTCTGAAGGACTACGCGAAGGATCAGGGCTACATCGTCAAGTAACCTTCGCAGTCAAACAATCTGGCGTGGTAATGACCGGAATACGGTGACCTTCGGTCATCCCTTCCTCGTGTGAAGGCCCCTCCCCTCATCAGGGAGGGGCCTTCACGTATCTTCACCTGTTGCAGCGCGCGTGTAGACTCTACGATGAGCGAATTCTTCCCGATACATCGAGCACGCTAAGGAGATGACATGACGATATCGGCACGGTTGCGGCGGCTGCGCCTGCGTATCTCGGCGTTGCTCACGATCTGTGCGATGACGCTGGCAGTCGCCTCCTGCGGGCAGCCGGACACGCGCACCGTCATCACCGTCTGGTCGTGGGAACCCAGCATGACGACGCTGATCGCCGATTTCGAGAAGGCTAATCCAGACGTCCGCGTGAAGCTGAACAACATCAGCGGCTACGACCACCTCAACAGCGCTATACAGGACGGGTACGGCACGCCCGACGTGGTGCAGCTCGAATACTATGCCCTGCCGCAGTACGCGGTGAGCGGCCAGCTGATGGACCTCACCGGTCGTGTCGGCAGCTACAGCTCGTTCTTCACCCCAGGCACCTGGGCGTCGGTGCAGCTCGCGCAGCGCACGTACGCGCTACCCATGGATTCCGGGCCTATGGCGTTCTTCTACAACGATGACGCATTCCGCCAGGCCGGTGTCGACGCGACCAAGATCACCACATGGGATGATTATTACGAGGCCGCGAAAAAGCTGAAGAACATCGGCGTGTACATCGCCGCAGACGCCGGTGACGCCAGCTTCTACAATGCGATGATATGGCTCGCGGGCGGTCGGCCTTTCCATACGTCATCCGACGGCAAGACCGTGACCGTCGATCTCAAGGGCGACGCCGGAACCAGGACGTTCACCGAATTCTGGCAGCGCATGATCGACGAGGGACTGGTCAACACCCATCTCAAAGTCTGGTCCGAGGATTGGAAACGTGCGCTGGGTGGCGGGTCGGTCGCCTCCGTGTTCGCCGGAGCCTGGATGCCGTCGCTGCTGCTGTCCGACGTGCCGGGCACATCGGGACTGTGGCGCGTCACGCGCATGCCGACTCAGGACGGCACGGTCACCAATGCCGAGAACGGCGGCTCCGCGCTGGGCGTGCTGCACACCACACGCAAGCCTGAAGCGGCATTCCGTTTCGTGGATTATGTCTGCCACAACAAATCCGGCATCAAGACCCGCGTCGATGGTGGCGCCTTCCCGGCCGACAATGCGACGTTGAACAGCGGCGAATTCCTCAACAAGACCACCGTCACCAGCGAGCATCACGCCGAGGTGGAGTATTTCGGCGGGCAGCGGTTCAACGAGGTGCTGTCCGAGGCAGCGGAGTCCGTGTCGGTCGGATACCAGTACCTGCCGTTCGAAGTGTACGCGCGCAGCCACTTCCGCAGCGCCACCGCAGACGCATACACGTGGTCGGCGGCCAAGCAGGCATACGACCGGGCCAAGGCACGCAAGGACGCAGGACTGACCAATGACGATGGCGGTCCGATTACACTGCCGGACCGACCCGGCAAGAAGATCACGCTGATGAGCGGCATCGCCGCATGGCAGCGCGACCTCAAGGAGTACGGCGTCAATCAGGGCTTCACCATCAAATGACCTGCGCCGGCGTGGCCAATGCCGAAGCCGGTCACGCGAACCCGCTGCCTGCCCGCGCGATTCAGCGATGCGAGTTGCGGCTGTGGATCAGCGCCATGCCTTTGAAGATCAGCTCGGGGTCATACACGTCGATCAGCTCCGTGTCATCCTTGAACACGCGGCCCAGGCCGCCGGTCGCCACGACGGTGAACGGCTCGTCCAGCTCCATGCGGAACTGCCGGATCGTGCGTTCGATGCCGCCGAGGAAGTTGTAGTAGAGTCCGGCCTGCATCGCGGTCTTCGTGCCTGTGGCGAGAATGGATTTAGGCTTGGTGATTTCCACCTCGGGCAGCTGGGCCGTCTCGCCCCACAAGGCCGCCGCGGCCGTGCGGATGCCCGTGGTGATCAGGCCGCAGGTGATCACGCCCTCGTCATTGACGTAGTTGAACGTCGTGGCGGTGCCGAAATCGGCGACCAGCACCGGACCGCCGTACGTGTAATACGCGCCCACGCAGTCGGCGAGGCAGTCCGAACCCAGCGACTTCGGGTCGTCGATGCGAATGTTGATGCCGGTTTTGATTCCGGGGCCGACCACCATGGGATTGATGTTCAGGAACTTGATGATGCTTGCACGGAACGAGTGCATGACCTTCGGCACGACGGACGCGATGATCACGTCATCGATATCAGAGGGACGCAGGCCGCTCAGCGCGAGGAACTGCGTGATCATCAGGCCGTACTCGTCGGACGTGTGGTTCGATTTCGTCGTGATTCGGTAGGTGCCGATGATGTCGTCGCCGTCCAGGAAGCCGAGAACGATGTTGGTGTTGCCGATGTCGACCGCTACGAGCATGCGAATCCCCTTATGAATCGTGATGCGTGGGCGCATCATGAACGGATGCCTCCACCCATGATAGAACGCCAGCGCGGCATCCGCGCGAGTCAGGTTCGACCTGACGCTACAATGTCCTGTGGCGGACGACCCGCAAGGGCGGCCAGCCGCAGTATCACAATACAAATGAAGAGGAATCATGACTGAAAACCATGGTGCGCACGGCGACGCCGGCGCAACCGACAACGAAGATCTGAACACACAGGAAACCGCTGCGACGAACGAGAGCGCCGCGGCCAGCATGGACGCGCAGCTGGAGAGCCGCGCCAAGAACGCCGCCGGGCACCGGCGGGCTACATGGTGGATCGTCGCCATCGTCGCCGTGATCGCGGTCGTCGCCGTCGTCGCGGGATGCATCGCGGCGTTCGCCGGACGCAAAAACGACACGACGGGCGCCAAGGCGAACGATACGGTCACCATCGGGTTGAAACTCGCGCCCACCAACCTCGACATCCGCAACACCGCCGGATCGGCCATCGACCAGGTACTCATCGGCAACGTCTACGAGGGACTCGTGGCGCGCGACGAGCACAATCAGGTCGTACCAGCCATCGCGAAGACATGGGATGTCAGCGACGACGGCACCACATACACGTTTCATCTCAATGACGGCATGACGTTCTCGAACGGAGACAAGCTCGACGCCGACGACGTGGCATGGTCCATCAACGAGCTCGTCACGAAGCAGTACCATGACGCCGATTCGCTGGTCAACTTCGTCTCCGTCAAAGCGAGCGACCCGAACACCGTCGAACTCAAGCTCAGCGCGCCGTACGCGAACCTGCTGTGGGTGCTGACCGGCCGTCCCGGACTCGTGTTCGACAAGGACGCGAAATACGACGCGAAGACCCAGGCGATCGGCTCCGGCCCGTACACCGTCGAGAAGTTCGTCACCAACTCGTCCATAACGCTCAAGGCGAACCCCAACTACTGGGGCGCCAACAAGGCGAAGACCGACACGGTCGTCGTGCGGTATTTCACCGACGACAACGCGGCCGTGAACGCGCTCAAGTCCGGCGATGTGCAGGTGCTCGCGCCGATCAGCGAGAACCTGGCCGAACCGTTCACCAAGGACAGCGACCATTACGTGGTCAAGGCCGGCGACGATACCGACAAATTCGTGCTCGCGTTCAACGGCACCGGAGCGAAGACCTCCGACAAGCGCGTGCGCCAGGCGATTCGCTACGCCATCAACCATAAGGAGATCATCGCCTCGCGCGGCGGTTCGGACACCGCCCTCGGCGGCCCGATCCCCTCCCTCGACCCCGGCTACGAGGACCTGACCGGCATCTACCCGTACGACCTTGACAAGGCGAAGTCGCTGATGTCCGAGGCGGGATACTCCGAATCGAAGCCGCTGCAGCTGAGCCTGACCTACGCGAACATATACGGCACCGAGATCGGCGACCAGCTGCGCAGCCAGCTCAAGAAGATCGGCATCGACCTGAAGGTCAACGTGGTCGAATTCTCCACGTGGCTGCAGGACGTGTATACGAACAGGAATTACGACATCTCGCTCGTTGACCACAACGAAAGCCACGACTTCTACCAGTGGGCCGACCCGACCTACTACTACAACTACGACAACAAGGAGGTCCAGGCCCTGTACGCCAAGGCCATCGCCGCCACGAACGACGACGACCGCGACAAGCTGCTCGCCGAAGCCGCACGCAAGGTGTCCGAAGACGCCCCCGCCGACTGGCTGTTCAACTACCGCGTCACCACCGCGTACGCGAAGGGCGTCACCGGCTTCCCGATCAACCTCAACCAGACCCTGTTGCCGCTGTACAACGTCGCCTACACCAAGTGACGGCTGAAATCGCCGCGTATCCCGGCACAGGCGATTCCGGCCGTCGGGGTCGGGGGCTGTGACGGGATGCGCGGCGCTCTCACCGGAAGGAGTCCACTTGCGATTCGTCATACGCCGTCTGCTGCTGTTCGTGGCGGCGCTGTTCGGCATCTCCATCGTCGTGTTCGCGGCATTGCGCGTGCTGCCCGGCGACGTGGCCTCGGTGATGGCCGGGCTGAATTCCCCGCCGGAACGGGTCGCCGCGCTGCGCTCGCAACTCGGTCTGGACCGGCCGCTGATCGCGCAATACGCCGACTGGATCGGCGCGTTGCTGCACGGTGATTTCGGCACCTCCATTCTGACCGGCCGCTCCATCAGCGCCCAGGTCGGCGAGCGGGCATCGGTGACGTTCCCGCTGATCGTCCTCGGGCTGCTTATCGCGATGGGGCTGGGCATTCCGCTGGGATGCGAGGCGACACTGGCCCGCAGCCGCGCCGCTCGCGGCATGTTTCACATGGTCGCCATCATCGGCGGCGCCGTGCCCGCGCTGTGGGGCGGTCTGCTGCTGATCCTGCTGTTCTCGCGCGGAACCGGACTGATTGGCGTGTTTCCGTCGCAGGGATTCCCCCAAGGCGGGTGGTCCGATTTCGGTTCGGCGCTGATGTCGCTGGTGTTGCCAGCCTGCTCGGTGGGCATCATCGTGGGTGCCGGGCTGATGCGGTACACCCGCTCGGCATTGGGCGGACTGGCATCCTCCGGTTACATCGACATGGCCATGTCCTGTGGCATGACCCGCCGGCAGGCGGTGCTGCGCGTGGGATTGCGCCTCGCCATGCCGCAACTGGTCTCCGTCATCGGACTGACGTTCGCGGAGATGGTCACCGGCGTCATGGTCATCGAGAACCTGTTCGCGCTGCCGGGCATCGGCAACGGTCTGGTGACCGATGTCGGCAACCGTGATCTCATCGCCGTGCAGAGCGAGCTGTTCATGCTGGCGGCTTTTTTCCTGCTGATCGGCCTGCTGGTCGACCTGCTGCATCGGGTGCTTGACCCGCGGCTGAAGTCGGCTGACGATGTCACGGAGGTGAACGCATGACGCGACCGGTCGATGCCAAGACTCAAGATGCCAAGACTCAAGCCGGAGCCGGAAAACCGTCTTCCGGGAACAGCGCGACGACGGCGCAAGACCGTGCCCGCACTGCCCGCGGCGTGTGCGCCGCACGTGTCGTTCTGGGTACGATGTGGGGCCACGTCGCGGGCAAGTTCTCGCTGATCGTGCTCGGCCTATGGCTGGCATCATCCGCGGTGTCGCTGGTCTGGACCCCGTATTCGCTGTGGAGCACCGACGGCTACCATGTGTGGGCGAAGCCGTCGCGCGACCACTGGCTGGGAACCGACGGCACCGGTGCCGACGTGTTCAGCTGGTTGCTGGCCGGCTCCCGCACCAACCTGCTGATCGTCGTGCTGACCGTGGCCGTCGCTGCGGTGTTCGGACTGGCCATCGTGGCGTTGATGGTGTCCAGGCACGCGGCGCTTTCGGCGGCATCGGTGGTCGTCGTCGACGCGCTGATATCCATTCCCACGGTGCTGATCGCGCTGATTCTCGCCGTGCCGCTCGGTCCGTCCGTGGCCGTCATCGTGATCGCGTGCGGATTCGGATACGGGTTGAATCTGGCGCGCGTGTCCCGCCCTCAGGCGATGCTCGCCGCGCGTTCGTCCTATGTCGAGTCGGCGCTGTCGAACGGCGCTTCGGGACTGAACGTGCTGGCGCGCCATATCCTGCCGAATATCTCGCCTGTGCTGACGGTGCAGCTGTCACTGTCGGCAGGCACCGCGGTGTTGGCCGAAAGCGGTCTGACGTACCTTGGCATCGGCGTGCCGTCGGGCGTGCCCAGTTGGGGGCACTCCCTGGCCACGTCCGTGAAGTTCATCAACGTGTATCCGCTGACCGTGCTGTGGCCGGGGCTGATCGTCACGCTCGTGGTGGTCGCGTTGAACCTGTTCGGCGACGCGCTGCGCGACGCCGCCGACCCATTGACGAATCCCCGATTGCGAGGTGCGCGATGAGCGTTACGGTTCGTGACCTGAACATTGCCATCGGCGGTGCGCCCATCGTGCGCGGCGTCGACTTGGATATCGCCGACGCGCAGCGCGTCGGCCTGGTGGGGGCATCGGGCTCCGGCAAGTCGATGATTTCCAAGGCGATGCTCGGCCTGCTGCCGACGCATGCCGTGGTGTCCGGCTCGGTAGGGATGGGCGGCATGGAGACGGTCGGTACGGATGACAGGCGTCTTGCCGACATCCGTGGCCGTTACGCCGGCATGGTGTTCCAGAATCCGGCCGCATCCCTCAATCCGGTGATGAGTGTGGAGAAGCAGGTCGGACTACCGCTGCGGCTCCATTATGACCTGACCGCCGTCGAGCGTCGGGAGCGTGTCCGTGCGATGATCCGCAAGGTCGGGCTGCCGGACGACGTCCTCGGCAAATTCCCCCACGAGTTGTCCGGCGGGCAGCAGCAGCGCGTCGGCATCGCCACTGCGCTGATTACCTCTCCGCGTTTCATCATCGCCGACGAGCCGACGACCGCGCTTGATTCGATCACCCAGCGGCAGATCGTGCGCCTGCTGGTCTCCCTGGTCGATGACATGGGCGCGTCACTGCTGTTCATCACCCATGATTTCGCCGTGCTGGCCCACGCGACGACGCACTGCTATGTGCTTGACGAAGGGCGGATAGTGGAGTCAGGGCGCACCGCCGACGTGCTCGCCTCGCCGCGCGACGAGCGGACGCGGCGGCTGGTCGGGGCTGCTCGGGAACTGACATTGCATGCCGGGGATGTCGGGGATAAGGAGCAGTCATCGTGAGCGATTTCCGTATATCCCAAGTTGCCGCGTCACCCTCCATGACGGAACCGTCAACAAGTGGTTCCGAGCGGAAACTCGACAGGCCCGCCGTCGTATTGGGCGCGCGGTCGATCTGCAAGTCGTTCGGCCGGTGCGCCGCCGCGCATCAGGTGCTGTTCGGCGTGGACGTGGACGTATATGAGGGGGAGTGCCTTGCTGTGATCGGCGGCTCCGGCTCCGGCAAGTCGACGTTGACCCGCATCATGCTGGGGTTGGAGAACGCCGATGGCGGCACTGTGGAGTACCGCGGCACGCCGGTGCTGCGTGGCGGCTCCGGTCTGCGGCGGCTGCGCCACGATTCCGGACTGATATATCAGGATCCCTACGGATCACTGGACCCCAGATGGACGGTCGGCGATATCGTCGCCGAGCCGTTGTCCCTGCGACGGCGGGGGAGCAGGCCCGACCCCGCAGGCATTCGCGAGAACGTGCACGCGGCGCTGGAACGGGTCGGATTGGATGCCGGCGTGTTCATCGACCGATATCCGATGGATCTGTCCGGCGGCCAGGCGCAGCGCGTCGCCATCGCCCGCGCGATCATCACCGAGCCGGACGTGATACTCGCCGATGAGCCGATGAGCGCCATCGATGTGCCGGCTCGTCTGCAGATCCTGGAGACGTTCGCCGCGATCCGACAGGTCAGGCCGTCCACGGCGCTGATCATGGTTTCGCACGACCTGGGCGTCGTGCAGCATATAGCGGACCGTATTCTCGTGCTGCACGACGGTCATGTGGTGGAGGTCGGCTCCACTGCAAGCATTCTGGGCGATCCCAAGTCCGAATATACGGTTCGTCTTATCGAAGCCGCCTCACTGTAGCGGTGCCGTGGCAAGCGCCGCCACGGCTGACTGGTGCTACAGCACGGCGTTATAGTCGCCGCCAGTGAAATACGAGGCCACCGCGTCGATCACCTGTCGGGTCAGATTGACGCAGGCCTCGTCGTCACGCCATGCCACATGCGGCGTCAATACGACATTGTCCAAGGAGCGCAGCGGGTCGTCCATCGGCAGCGGCTCATGGTCGAACACGTCGATGGCCGCACGCACGTCGCCTCGTTGAAGCCGGCGGGTCAACGCCCCCGGTTCAATGATTTCTGCGCGGGCGGTATTGACGATCATCGAACCGGGGCGCATCCGGTCGAGCTGCCGAGACGTGATGATGCCTGCGGTGCCGTCGAGCAGCGGCAGATGCAGGCTGATGATATCCGACTGCGCGAACACCTCATCCATATCGTCAATGAGGGTGATGTCCAACCCATCGATGCCGTGCACATGGCTGTTCCATACCAGTGTCTTCATGCCGAAACCATTGGCGATGCGGGCGACGGTCCGGCCGATGCCGCCGAATCCGACCAGACCGAGCTTCTTGCCGTGCAGCCCGATGCCGTCGATGCCGCCCCAGTCGCCGCGACGCACCTGCGCGTCAAGCCGGCCGACCTGTCGGGCGAGCTCCATGATCAGGGCGAATGCGTGCTCGGCTACGGCATGGTCGCCGTAATGCACGACGTTGCACACGCGGATGCCACGCTCGCGCGCGACGGGAAGATTGATGTAGCTGGCGACGCCGGTGCCGCCGAACGCAAAGCACGAGACATGGCCCCGAACGGTCATCGCGTCCAATATGTCATCGGTGATGTGGAAGCCGATGACGATGACGGCTTCGGCATCCTTGGTGCGTTCGAGGATGGTGTCGGTGTCCAGCGTGAAATCGCAGTGCATGCGGATGCGGGCGATATCGTGCAGCAGGGGGAAGTTGGCGGCGAACGGCTCGATCATTGATTCGACGATCACGGGAATCACGATGAGCGGCAGATCCGTGCGCTCCGGTTGGGTTTCGATGATGTTTCGTTCGTTCATACTGAAACATTAGGACGCGCTGTACCCGGCATGCGGCGACGCGGACGCGGTGAATGGGCGGTGAACAATCCGCGACACGCCGAAATACAGTGAGTGTAGTGCCGTGTGGAGCGGTATTCGAGGTCTATTCTGGTATCAGAAGGCCAAAAACAGGCTTCTGCGACACGCCGAAGGAACCGCGTCATTGCAACGGTTCCTAGCTTTCCTGCGCCCATCGGTTTGCGTTGTTCGCCCATCCCGTGTATGTTTATCTCTTGCTGCTCAGCACGGCGGACTTCTCCTCCTGAGAACGAAGCTTGTTGATGTGTGGTGGTTTGAGAACTCAAGAGTGTGTTTGTACTACTTTTTTGGTTGATTTTATGCCAGTCCGGTTCCCGCCTGCGGGTGTTTGCCCGTGGGTGCGCGAGGGCGCTTGATGGGGGCCGGGGTTTTTCGTGCGGACTTCTTTTCCTTATTAAGAAGTCGCGTCAATTTTTGGGGTCATCAATGGTTCCCTTTCGTTTTTTTGTGGAGGGTTCGATTCTGGCTCAGGATGAACGCTGGCGGCGTGCTTA
>OGRN01001423.1_pt1 | contig 20809 bp, 20 predicted proteins | sample 1553401 | NCBI WGS metagenome assembly OGRN01 (sample SAMEA2580096, study PRJEB22360) | human gut metagenome | biome: human gut; feature: human-associated habitat; material: faeces | place: Denmark | collected 2008/2010 | reverse complement strand
GCGAAGGTAACCGAGTAGAACATTTTTCCGAATTTTGGAGATTTTGTTCTACTTTCGGATCCGCGCACCCTGAATTTGGACCAGCCGGTAGACAAAAATGAGGCATTCACCCCGGTTTTTGTCTACTTTCGGATCCGCACGGGCCGAATTTGGAGAGTCAAGTAGACAAAAATCAGACATTCCCCCTCGGTTTTTGTCTACTTTCGGTTCCGCGCGCTAAAGCAGGATTTACGGGCAAAGCCGCGATCAACAAAATTACTCAAAGGCAGACTGCGGTTACGGGCAAAATGCTATTTCTTGCGATTTGCCCGCGAATGCCGTGAACGTCGATTCAAGAGGCATCAAGTCATCGTTCGCTGCCGTCAGCTCTGCATTTTATAAAAAAATCGGATGCATGAAATATGCAGATGGCGGGTCACTACGTTTCTGATATCCACACAAATGCATAAAAAACAAAAAAATCACTAAAAATTGCATAAATATATTGACAAACCCCGTATATAAGTTTAATATATGCAATATCGAAACAGTTAAGGAGTTAATTGCTATGAAAAAACGACGACGAAAAGGGCAAATGACGTCTCGTAACTTATCAGGATTGGTTGTGCATCTGTAAGCATGGAATCAGGCACAACGTTAAATATTGGAGGAAATTGATATGAAAAAGAATATGATTAAAAAGTTTACGTTTGGGATTGCTTCAGTTTGTGCGCTTGGTCTGATTCTTTGCGGATGCGGAAAGAAATCATCAGATAATTCTGTGCAAGAGGTCAAGGACAACAAGACTTTGACCATCGGGACTTCGGCAGACTTTGCACCGTTCGAATTTCCGATCGTTAAAAACGGCAAAAAAGAAATTACCGGTTATGACATCATGATTGCGCAAAAAGTTGCCGATAAGCTTGGCGTTAAGCTTAAGATCGTCAACACGGAATTTCCGTCGCTCATTTCTGAACTTAAAAACGACAAAGTCGATCTTGTTTTGAGCGGCATGACGAAGACGGCCAAGCGTGAAAAAGTCGTTGATTTTTCAAAGCCTTATTACACGGTTGAGAACGTTATGCTTGTTCAAAAGAAGGATGCTGACAAGTATAACAAGATCAGCGATACGAAGGGCAAGCAAATCGGTGCTCAGCAATCAACGACGCAAGAAGACATCATTAAAAAGCAAATGAAGGGCGCAAACCTCGTGACGGAATCCGTGACGACGAGTCTTGCAACAGAGCTTAAGAACGGCAAGATTGACGGTCTTGTTTTGGAAAATGCAATTGCCAATAATTACGTAAAGCAAAATCCTGGCAAGTATGCGATTGCCAAGGTAAAATTGACAACCGGCAAAGATATCGAATCATACAGCGTTGCTGCTAAGAAGGGCGATAAGAAGCTGATCAAGGTCGTTAACAAGGTTATCGACAAGATTCAAAAAGACGGCACTTCAGGCCAAATGCTTCAAGATGCTCAGAACTTGCAAGCCAAGTACGGCAAGTAATGAGGAGGATCTAAGATGTTTGACTTTTTAGGGCGCTATTACCCAGCCTTTCTTGAAGGTACCGCACAAACGATTATCATCTCGATCATCGCAAGCATTATCGGGATTTTGATCGGTTTGCTGCTGGTTTTGATGAGGATTTCCGACAACAAGATTCTGGAGACGATTTCTCGCGTCTATATCTCGATTGTTCGCGGAACCCCTTCGATGATTCAGGTCATGCTGATTTATTATTCGTTGTCAAAGGTCTTGAGCATCCCGCCGATTCATATTCTTGGCGCCAGTCTTGATCGCGTTTTGCCAGGTTCGATTGCTCTTGGGTTAAATTCAGGGGCTTATACGGCGGAGATTTTCCGTTCAGGGATTATTTCGATTCCGAAAGGACAAACTGAGGCTGGTCTGTCATTAGGGATGACGCGTCATATGGTAATGTTTGAAATCGTTTTGCCGCAAGCGGTCAGAAATGCTCTTCCGGCAATGGGAAACGAGTTCATCTCTTTGATCAAGGAATCTTCCGTTCTGTTTTATATCGGCGTTCAGGAAGTTACGGCACAAGCTTTGGGCGTTGGCGGAACGTTGTATGACTTTGTTCCTCCTTTGATTGTCGCTGCTGCCGTCTACTTCGTATTGACGTTTACGTTATCCTGGATCATTGGATATTTTGAAAAGAAAATGAGTCGCAAATATACGCGCCTGGCCTGAAAAACTCCCTAACACACATGATGTCGGCGGGCGCAACTGCAAAACAGCGTCATGTTGCCCCATGGCGCTGTTTTAATTTGTTTTTTTAGGTGCAAAAAAGATTCGCCGGCTAACGTTTGATGTGAGCACAAACGGAGATTCAGGCCAAAATTCAGCTAGTGAATAAATAATCATTTTTCAACCAAAGTTCATAAAAAGTTCACATCAAACTTGTACTATAAACTTATAGCTTGAAGGAAATTTCAAGCTAGTTCCTTTTCCCAAAGGAACTATTGTATTGCACGCTTCCCCAGTGCTGCGATATAATCGAATACTCCATATAACCTTTTTTTCTCCCTGGCCTTTCCCCGGCTAGGGAGTTTTTTAGTTGTGTTTCCAAGGGAAAAAACATTGTTTGGAAACATTCTAATTATTGTAGGCACAAAAATAAAGAGAATGACTAAAAATTGCTTTTACTCAAAGATGATTGTTATTCTATCAAAAATATATCTTGAATAGTTATTATGATAAAAAATACTATAACTACACTATGAAGTTGGTAATTGAGTAAAAATAAAATTTGTGCATAAATATTAATAATAATCGTTTAATTTCGGGCAGCTTCAGAGGACACGTAAAATGGAAAAACATAAACATACATGAATCACAATATAAGGGAGAGATAAAAGGCAGCTTGCGACTGAATTCGGTCGGTGTCTGGGAGCTGACTCTTGTTACTCTTCCTTTGGTTGTTTCCGTCATAACAGGAATTTGGTCCCATATACACAAAAACCCGGACGGAATTTGCAGTTAATGCAAATTCCGTCCGGGTTTTCAATTGAGATCACATTCTCCTCAACCTCTTTGAATCATTGCTTAATTTACGTGAACAGCAAATGAAGGTTGGAAGTAACTGATATTGCCGATTTTGACGCTTTGTCCGGGTTCCGGAGCAGCAATATACTGTCCGCCGCCAAGATAGATTGCAACGTGGTAAGTATTACCGCGTGCACCCCAGAAGAGCAAATCGCCGACTTGAGCCTGGCTGACACTGATCTGTGTTCCGGCGCTTTCCTGAGGAACTGTCCATCCTCCGATTTCCTTGCCGAAGTGTGCATAGACGTAATGTGTAAATCCTGAGCAGTCAAAGCCGCTTGGCGTCTTGCCGCCGGAAACGTAAGGCACGCCGATGAATTGTTGAGCGTATGCTGCAACCGCACTGCCGCTGATTGAGGATGAAGCGACAGGAGCCTGAGTCGTTTGTGCTTGTTGTTGTGCAGGTGCAGACTGCTGCTGGCTGCTTGAGCTCGATGGTTGAGCCTGTTGCTGTGTTTGCTGTTGTGTTTGTTGCTGCGTTTGTTGCTGTTGAGCATTATTGCTGCTTGGGGTTGCCTGCTGTGTTTGAGCTGAAGCTTCCGCCTGAGCAGCTTGTGTTTGTTGTTGTGCAGCCTGTGTCTGCTGCTGTGCAGGAGTCTTTGTCGGATCGTTGATCGTCAAAGTCGTGCCTGCGACAAGCGTTGCACCAAGGTTGTTTGACTGACGCAATGAATCAACGGTCACACCGTAAGCTTGTGCGATCGACCAAAGAGATTCTCCGGAAACGACCGTATGAGTCGTATGGTTTGCAGAAACGACAACTTGAACATGTTGCTGTTGAGAAGCTTCAGAGTTCGCAGCAGTCGAAGCTTCTTGTTGAGTCTGAGCATTTTGAGTCTGAGCATTCGTTGCAGCTGCTTGCTGAGTCTGATCAGCTGAAGCAGTTTGTTGAGCAGACTGTTGCGTTTGAGCTGAAGCTTGCTGCGTATCGGCGGACGTCGTTTGAGTTTGAGCCGCTGCTTGGGCAGCACCGGAAACCTTGAGCGTTTGACCAGGGTAGATCAAATTTTCGTCTGCTGCAAGGCCGTTCAATGAACGAAGCTTGTCAACCGTCGTGTTTTCAGCTTGCGCGATCGACCAGAGAGAATCACCGTTTTTTACTGAAACCTCATGCGTTGCTTCCGTTGTCTTGTCTTCTTGTTGTCTGGCATCGTTTTTTGCAGGAATTTGCAATGTCTGACCAGTAACGATCAAATGACTGTTCTGATCAATCTTGTTAAGCGTTTCGATTGATTCGACGGAAACGCCGTATTTTTGGGAAAGATCCCAAACAGTGTCGTTTTTAGCAACTTTATGTGCTGTATCGGCATTTGCTGTTGCAGCTGAGGCCAAAAACAAACCTGCAGCACCAGCCGTACCGATTAAAATATTTTTAGCTGTATGATTCAAATAACTACAACTGCTATATAAAACATAGGATGATGCAAAAACTGCATCCGTTGCGCTTGCCGGCTCAAAGACCGGCATCAAGGCCAGCGCTCTTCCTAAAGCGATTGACCAGGGCAAACAGCCTTGCCCCTGATTGGTAAATGCTGTTGCGCAGCGTTCTTCAATTCTATTAACAGTCTCTATCCTCCCGATTCAAATACTATGGAATAAGCTCTAATAACACCAACGATAAACAAAGAAACATGCTTATCATGTTTCACGGATTATGTCAACAGGGTAAACTTCCCCCTGAAACCCTATACGTACTATTCTAACTGGTAAATGTTGCAAATGTGAGCTAAAAATATTACAAAATGAGTTGCTTTTGTAACAAACATCTCAGTATTGTTGATATAACGGGATTTAAAGGCAAACGTGAAACTTTTGTGAGATATTGATGAAACGACGAAGAATGCCTTTTTATAAAGGCTTTTGTTTGTTGGAGTCATGGATTTCAAAGTTCTCTTTCATTCTAATGTTACATGAATGTTACAAAAGGCTTAAGGGAATCGATGCCAGGGGAAACTCTTGTAAAATACAGGGTTTTGAACGTCAAAGATTGTCAATGAAAGTTCGTGAATGTTACAGTTATGTTAATTATTAAAATCTGAATTTGTCAATCCAATAATTGAGACATTAAATAAGAGTTGGAATTCAAACATTTCTTTAATTTTTATCACTGAAACTTATTGCATTTTGCATGATAATAGCCTAAAGTTAAAGGGTAACAGAAACTTTTCTGTTTATTAGAAATATATTAATTTAATTCAAACAAGAAAGAAGTGGGTAATGTGACAGAGATTTATAACTTTTCAGCTGGACCGGCGGTGATGCCAAAGTCAGTCGTCAAGAAGATCCAGGCGGAACTTCCTTCATATAAGGGAAGCGGTATGAGCATTATGGAGATCAGTCACCGATCCTCACTTTACGTCGACATGCAAAATGAGGCCGAAAGCGATCTGCGTCAGCTGATGAACGTGCCGGACGATTATGATGTCCTGTTTCTTCAGGGGGGCGGGACGCTTCAGTTTGACACGATTCCCCTGAATCTGGCACGCAGGGAAAAGACCGTTGCCGTTGTCGATTCCGGACATTGGGCAGTCCGTGCCAGGCAGGAAGCGGATTTGCTGCCGGGAATCTCGACATACGCGGCAGCATCCGGAGAGGCTGAAAATTACACGAAGCTGCCGTATTCTCTGAATTTGGACAGACCTTGCGACTATGTTCACGTCACGCTCAACAACACGATTGAAGGAACGATGTATCGCAAGCTGCCGGATGTAAAGGGAAACGTCGTTGTGGCTGACATGTCGTCAAACATTCTTGCCCAAAGATATAACGTTGAAGATTTCGGACTTATTATGGCCGGAGCACAGAAGAACATCGGCCCGGCCGGCCTGACCGTCGTGATTGTCAAGCATTCTCTGCTCGATGAAAGCCAAAACCTGCCTTCAATGCTTGATTACGTCAAGCTTTCAAAGAAACATTCGACGCTCAATACGCCGCCTGTCTTTGCGATTTACGCGGCTGGTCTCGTCTTTAAGCAGCTGCTTGAAGAAGGCGGCGTTGATGCCGCACAAAAGCGCAATGAGGAAAAATCACGCTTGCTTTACGAATTCTTGGACAATTCCAAGCTGTTCAAGTCGCCGGTCTTTGCAAACGACCGGTCAACGACGAATATTCCGTTCGTTACGGGCGACGAAGAATTGGATCGGCGCTTCATCAAGGAGGCAGATGAGGCAGGGTTCAAGAATCTCAAGGGCCATCGACTGGTCGGTGGCATGCGGGCCAGCCTGTATAATGCGTTCCCGCTGGAGGGCGTCAGGGCATTGGTTGAATTCATGGAAAAATTTGAAACGGAAGTCAAGGGGGAAAACTAATGACATTCGATGTTAAGACTTACAACGTAATTGCTCAGGAAGGGATTGACGTTTTTCCAAAGGACTCATATACGGTCAACCAGACGGAAAAGCCGGATGCCTTGCTGATAAGAAGCCAGGACATGCATAAAACGGCTTTTGGAACGAACGTGCTTGCAATCGCTCGGGCAGGGGCCGGATTCAATAATATCCCGCTTGTAAAATGCACGGATCAGGGCACCGTCGTATTCAATACCCCGGGCTCAAATGCCAATGCCGTCAAGGAACTTGTCGTTGCGCTTTTGATCTTGGCAGCTCGTCCCGTTATTCCTGCGATTCAATGGGCCAAGAAGATGGGTGGCGCAGATGTTTCGCTGCAGACTGAAAAGGGCAAGAACCATTTTGACGGAACGGAACTTCAGGGTAAGCGCATCGGCGTTATCGGACTTGGTTCCGTCGGGTCAAAAGTTGCCCGTGCAGCATATGATTTAGGGATGGACGTTGTCGGATACGATCCCTATATTTCCGTTGAGCATGCCTGGAGGCTTTCCAACGACATTCCGCGCGCGGAATCCCTCGATGATGTTTTGAATGACAGCGACTATGTCACGATTCATATTCCGTATACTGAACAGAACCGCAATCTGATTTCTGCAAAGGAGCTTGCAAAAATGAAGGACGGGGCAGTCCTCCTGAATTATTCGCGCGGCGGAATCGTCAACGATCATGACGTCTGCGAAGCGCTTGATTCCGGCAAGCTGAGGCTTTTCATGACTGACTTCAGTTCTCCTGAAGTTCTTAATCATGACAAAACGGTCGTGACGCCGCACCTTGGCGGAACGACGGAAGAAGCCGAGGTCAACGGTGCCAAGCAGGCTGCAAGAACTTTGCGCAAGTATCTTGAAACTGGAAACATCGTCAATTCGGTCAATTTTCCGACGGTCGAAATGCCGTTTGAGGCACCGCTTCGCCTGACTTTGATTCACAAAAACATCCCCAACATGGTCGGACGCATCACGACAATCTTGGCAAATCGCGAAATCAACATCGACAACATGATCAACAGGTCGCGTGATAAGATTGCCTATACGGTAATTGATGCGGCCGCTCTTTCCGAAGAACAAGTCGAAGAGCTTGAGAAGGAATTGATGACGATTCCTGAGGTCATTCGCGTCAGGGCATTGCACAATCATGCCTAAGGTATGGTATAATTAAATTCCTTGGCAGGGGCAGACGGAAAGTATTTCCGTTTCCTTAGCGGCATCCGAGTTGCGCATGCGATTTGGACGTCGCTTTTTTAAGAAGATGCGGTGAATGCGTTTTCTAGTAACGGTGGCTTTCTTTTTTGATTAAACGTTATTTCTGAGGCGCAAGTTCCGATGTTTATCGTCAGGAAGACCGTCGCTATGAGCACTGCATTTTTTATGAAGGAAAGCATCGGTGACTTGTTCTATACATTCTGGACGGATGATGTTAGAATGGGAATAACAATTTCTCAGAGGTGAGAATTTATGAGCAAAGCAAAGGTTCTTGCTGCCTGGTTCGTTACGGGTATTTTATGTTTTACGGCCTTTTTCATGTTCAGGAAAAACGGTGCGGAAGTCAAAGTTTACGGAAGCTCAATGGCCCCGACGATTGATTCCGGGCAAAAGGTTTTTATCGATTATCATAAGAAAATCAAGCGGTCGGACGTCGTCGTCTTTGATACCAAAAAGATGTCCGTCAAGCCGGAAGAAAGCGGCTATTACATCAAGCGCGTCATTGGACTTCCAGGCGATTTCATCGAATCAAAAAACGGAATCATCTATGTCAACGGCAAGAAAATTGATGAAAGCTATCTGAATGAAGAACAAAAAACGTCGGCTTCAACGGGTGATTGGACGTTGCACGATCTCGGCGTGCGCAATCACTGGAAGACGAGCGTCGACAGAGTTCCTGAAAACAGTTATTTCGTTTTGGGGGATCATCGTTCGACTTCGGAAGACAGCCGGATGTTTGGCTTTGTTCCCGAGCAGGCTGTCGTAGGCGTAATGGATAAGTGAGAATAGGAGGCTTTTGATGCGTTCGTGCGTCAAAAGCCTTTTTTGAAGCGCTGATTTTTTGGCGAAAATTAAAATGGGACCGGATTATCCGATCCCATTATCTTTAATTATTGTTCAAAGATTTGATTGGCAAGCGTTCGATTGCGTTCATGAGGAACAGCAAAACGATGACTTCAATCGGCCAGCTGATGATTTCTTTTGGAATTCGCTGAGCCAAAAGGCCATACAAGGCGCCTGCCGTTTTGGTCTGGAAGTACATCAAAAAGATCCACATCGTGTTGAAGAATACGTTTGAAATCAGGATCTGAAAGAAAGTGTATATTGCCAGACGCTGCCAGGTAATTTCCTGACGGTGCAAAAATAATCCGGCGATAACGCCCGTGACAAATGCAGAGAAGGTAAATCCGATAAAGAATGACGATCCGGTTGAAAAAACGGTGTTGCTGATCAGGTCGTTCAAAACCAATGCAACCCCACCAAGCCACGGACCGAGGAAATACCCGATCATTGCGGTACCGATAAAGCCTAATCCGACCTTGACGACGTTTTCGGGACCAACCGACAGTTTTGACAGACAAAGCTGAATCGCAATCAGCAATGCACCAAAGGTCAAGGTTCGAGTCGTCAGTTTAGGACTGCTCCATGTAAGTTTTGTCATTAGATAAACATCTCCCTAAAGTTTATTGGGGGAGACAAGCACCAAAAATTATGAAATTGTAATTATGGTGAATGCGGAAGAACCACGCAGGCCAATGACAGGACCTTTCTGCTGACGTTCACATTCCGTTCCGTCAGCCCTTGACGCAGGACTTCCTACCCCTGTAACGAATAATATACCATAGATCGGGTGCAAAATCCACTATGAAACACGAATATTACTGAAAAACTTGACGGTTATCGTTCACTTGCAGCCGGATGTGGTCACGGACGCAGGGAAATGACGTTGTCTCTTATTTCCCTGAATTTGTCATCGTGAGAAACGACAATCACGGTCTTGCCGCAGTCCTTCAAGGCGGAAATCCTGTTTCAATGTCTCTGTACGGACAGATTCATCCGGCTTGTCACTCTGGACATGACGACGAAGAATACCGGAACTGCAAAGAACATCACGAAGCCTGTTGCGAAGTCTGCAGGGAAGGCGGCGAGTGCAGTTACGGCAGCCTTGCCGAACGGAAGACCGGCATCGATGAGACTTTCGGCGAGATAGCGGAGATAGCCGGAAAACATCTTGACGAGGCCGGAGACAATGCCGATTGTAATCAGTGACGGGCTGGAAAGACCGTCATTTCTGTTCAGCAGCCTGTAGGAAACCGCAACGGCCGCCGTCAGCAAAAGGACTTCCATGACGGTCAGGTAGGCATGATTGGCATAGCCGTTCAGAAGATCGAAGACGCCGAGACCGACGGCACCGGAGATGAAGCCGTATTTGAAGCCGAGAAACATCGTGCCCAGGGCAACAAACGTGAAGCCGAGGTCAACGAAGGGATGTCCGACCGGTGACGGGACGTGAATCTGGAACATTGCGAAGACATAGTCAAGCGCAGCGAAGAATGCTGCTCGAATTACTGCGTAAAGCTTTTCATTTCTCATAATAAAACCTTCTTCATAATAGCGTTAAGTGAATTATAGGTTTCGGATGGTTAAAAATCAATTAATAAATAATGTTTTATTTAATTTTCTGATAATGTATCGATACAATTATGTGCTTGGATGAGATGCCGACTGTGCGGACACAAAAAAACGGATGATTCACAAAAGAGCTGCGAATCATCCGCTGACATAAATTATTTTTGATATGTGTCAAAATGTTCCTTAAGGATGGCGCTGCCGTAAATCAGTGCCTCAATGACGGTGATGAAGAAACTGACCGGAAGATCGGTCACCCAGCTCAGAACAAGGCCGAACCAGATTCCGAACAGGGCGAACAGGAAGTTGAGCACGATCATCTTTTTCAGCGTGTGCGCAAAATACTTGGCTGCCGATGCAGGAATCGTCAGTAAAACGAAAATCAGCAATGAACCGACAATCTGCGCCGTGATGCTGATCGTCAGCGCAAGCATGATCAAGAAGATGATTGAAATCGACTTGTTGAAACGCTGATTATATTCGGCACCTTGCGAATCAAACGAGTTGTAGGCCAAGCGCTTGAACAGCAGGAAAATGACCAAAAGCAAAAAAATGCTTAATCCGACCAGAATGTCAATGCTTGAGCGATTGATTCCGACGATGCTCCCGAAGAGAATGCTCGTTGCATAATTGGCCTGCTTGTTTGAAAGGGATAGAAACAAAATTCCGAGTCCGAGAAAAAGGCCGGAGAAGACGCTGATTGAAGATTCGCGTCGGCCGAGCTTTTCACCTGAAAAACCAATCAGAAGGGCAGACGAGCAGGTGAACAAAAGCATCCCTGAAAGTGGTGAAATGCCGGCAAAGACGCCGAACGAAGCACCGGAAAAACCGATTTCGGACAACGTGTGCGTGAAAAACGAAGTCTGGCGCGCCACGACGAAGACGCCCATGACGCCGCAGATCAGTGCAATGAAAATCCCGGCAATAAAGGCATAGCGCATGAAATCATATTGGAGCATCAGTTCTTGTCCCCCTTTTTGATGAGTTTTCCCGATTTGTCTGCCAAATGCAGTTCGTAGTCGGCATAAGCGGCAATCAATTCAGGATCGTGCGTGATGAACATGATGGTCAGGCCATGTTCTTTCATGACGTTGCGAAGCATTTTCAAGAGTTCGTGCTTGCTTGTCTGATCAAGACTCGCGGTTGCTTCGTCTAAAATCAAAAGCTTCGGATCGGCACAAAGAGCCTGGGCGAGATAGGCACGTTGCTTTTCACCGCCGGAAGCGCGTCCGAGCGGTCGGTCGGCAATTTTTGTCAAATTGGTTTCAGAGAGGATGGCGGCCAGTTTTTCTTTGGCTTTTTTGTTCAAAAAAATGCTGCTGGTCTTGAGTCCGAAAGCCGCAAAATCATGAATGCAAAGCGGATATTCGTCATCAATGTTTCGAAGCTGCGGCACGTATTGAACCTGATCTCTTGAAACCATGAACTTGGCGTGTTCCTCGTAGTCATGCGCTAAGTCCGCCAGGAGATGCTTGATCAGAGTCGTTTTGCCGACGCCGTTTTCACCCGTGATACAGGTCAGTTTTCCACGCGGAATTTCAAATGACAGATTTGAAAAAAGCGTTCGTTCGGGGATTTTCAGATTCAGGTCGGTCACTTTCAAAATAGAATCCATAGTCGTTCTTCTTTCCGATTATTTTTCGATTTCTGCAATTTGACGATATTCCGATTGCAGCCAATTGAAATAGTTCTTTCCTTCTGGCAGCGTTTCTGTTACCTTGACAACCGGGATGCCGTGTTTTTTGCAGAGATTTACGATGTTTTTGACGGTCGTGCCGTCGCTTTGAACATTATACACGAAAAAGGCGATTTCTTTTCGCTTGATTTTATTTTGCAGATTCTTGATGTCCGTATATGACGGATCGCTTTCTTCTTCGACTGCCTTGGCAAAGTGAGCGTTTGCGACTTTGTAGCCCATTTTTTCAAGCGAGTAGTCAAAAACCGGTTCCGAAACGGCCACTGGCTTCTCGATTCTTTCAGCTCTGATTTTTTCGAGTTCGCTGTTCAGTCTGGCGACTTTTTTCTTATAGGCTGCGGCATTTTGCTTGAATTCGGCTTTTTTTGACGGCATTTTTTTTGAAAAAACATTGACTAGTTCGTCCGCAAGCCTTGACATCGTTTCAGGATTGTACCAGAGGTGTTCGTTTTGACCGTCCTTGACGTTCATCAATCTGGCAGCGGAAATGCTCTTTTTGTCCGAAAGTTTTTTGATCCAGTCGTCATATCCGGCTCCGTTTCTGATGATGACGTCGGCATTTGCGGTTTGCTTGGCCGTTTTGGTCGTTGCTTCAAAGTCGTGCGGGTCGATGTTCGGGTTGTCGATAAGGGACGTGACGGTTCCGTTTTTGCCAAGGACTGCCTTGGCCGTTTCGCCATAAAAATCCAGAGTCGAAACCACGTTCAGTTTGTCAGAACTGCTTTTTTTGCTTTGATTCGCGCATCCCCCAAGAATAAGCAGCGTACAGATCGTCAAAAGACATAATGAGAGCAAACGAGTTCTTTTATTCATGCATAATTCCTTTCTTTAACAGCGTACTTGAGTTTTATTTAGTAATTGTTACGGTTAAAATCATAACCGCCCAAAATATGACTGTCAAGCAAGAAACGTTGGTATATCAACCTTATTACGATTTAGCGAAAAATAGTATTACGATGTTAATCGTAATACAAGGCGGAAGATTACGATTTAAAATTTTTTGAATTTTTGCATGAAACATTCGGTGATTGCGGAACGGTCCTATATTCGAAAAGTCGTGTTTTCGTCAAAGAGCGCCAGGCACGTCAATTGCGTTGAGGACACAAAAAAACCTCCGTACGGGGAAATACGGAGTAAAAAAGGAGTATGTGTTGTAGCTGCAGACTGGGGAAAGTCCGCAGCATTATCAGCTTTCCGACGCATCTGAAAGGGGAGAATCAGATGCGGGTGTATTCAAGTTTTGGTGTTCTACTTCAAGCTGTAATTTAATTGTACACAATGGATTTAAAGAAAATATATCGAATTATTTAAGAATTATTTAAGGCAATAATCAGAATCGCCTGTTTCGAAATCGGTACAATACTGCATAAATTCCAAAGGGGTCATTCCGAGTCGTTTCAACAAAAGAATCAATGACAAAAAATCGATGTTTCCGGATTCTTCAAAGCGAGACAAGGTTGATTGCGAGACGATGCCTGCTGCGACCTGCTTTTGCGACAAGCCCTTTTCTTTGCGAAGGGATTTAAATATTTTCCCATAATTCATAAATCTGCCCCCCAAAAAAATAATATGCAAATATGAATAATCAAAACAACAATTGAGTTAATTATAGTATAATGACCTGCATGGCAATATTACAAAAAGATTAAAAAATAGGGGGGTAAAATCGTGTATTTTGTAAAGCGTTCCTTTTCCGGAAGGTACCTTTCGGGTTTTTTGCTCGGACTGATAGTCGTTTTATTGCACGTTGTTTTTGCGGTCGGCTTTCTCCGCATGCAAATCGGCGAATTCAAAAACAGTCCGGAAGCCTTTTGTCCGTACTATAAATGGATCATGGCAGACACGTTTTGGAGCCTCATTTTTTCGTTGATGATTCCGTTCATGGCAGCGCTCGGAAACAGTCAGATGACGTATGATGACGCAAACAGCGGCTTTATCATGCATGTGCTGCAGAAAAAGGGCAAAATCGGCTATGTGCTCGGTTCGCTGACTTCGGTTTATGCGGTCACGTTCATCGAGACCGTGCTTGTTTTGGCGGCAGACGTCATGTTTGTTTTTTTGCTGCTGCCGAACGTTTTGCCGGATCAAGTGCTGAATTCAGGCGAAGGTTACAGTCGTTTGTTCACGTATCACGTTGAATGGATGTACTCTAAACCATTTAAATTGATTCTGTTTTATATAGTTCTGTCAGGGTGTGCGGCAGGATTGTTCGGAATGCTGACGGCCGTTTGCGGACTTTATTTTTCAAACAGGTTCACGGTCATGTTCAGCGGCTTTATCATCGGGTTGATCTTCTTCGTGTTGGCCAATCAGCAAATCGTCAATCTGCCGTCGTTTTTGCTGGTGCTTCCGGTCATGTCGCAGATGTACCTGCCGTCGCTTGGATGTTTGGCGGCCTTTTATCTGGTTTGCGTCGCGCTGCTTTTTGTCTTTCAGATTGTCGGGGTAAGAAAGCATGCAAGCATATAAGTATCTCTTGAAAAAAACGTCGAAAAAATCGCGCATCAAGGCTCTTGTTTTGGTATTGGCCGTTTCGGTTTTGACTTTTGCGTCCGTTCTTTCAAAATGCAGAGCCAATATTGCAATAGGGAGTAAAGGCGACACTGAGCTCGGCAGAATGTTCGTTGCGAGTTTTTCGAATCTTCAGTATTGTGAATTGGGACTGTTTCCCGTTTTTTCGGCCATTTTTTTGCTGTTGTTGACTGATTGCGGATTTGAAAGGGAAATGTTTGTGTTGAAACAGCCTGAAAAGATCGGACGTTTGACAAGGTCGAAGGTCTTTTTAGCCTGTTTCATGCTGACTTCCGGCGCTATTTTGGGCTTGTTGGTTTTTGCAATCTTTTTTGGCGGCAGATATCAGGTGCAAAAAACAACCTTCTTTTTCCTGGCAGGAGATTTGAGCTTGTTTTTTTTAGCCTGGTTTGCTTTCGGGTGCATGACGTTTGCTTTGGAAAACGTGCTGTCAAAACCTTTAACGTGGCTATTGTTTCAAATCGTGTTTTTGATTGAAGCCAAAACGTTCGAATTTTTTGGCATTTCCGTTTGGATCATGCGCGGTTTGCTGATTCCCGATGCAACAAGCTTTGGTTTTTTTGAGTTTGCATTGGACTGTTTGATCAATGCAGGCTATGCCGTTTTGGCGTCTGAAATTTTCAAGAAGACTCTTTTTAGAAGGGAGCGCTTGAGTTGAAAGCTTTTGGAAAACTTTTTTCAAGAAACATGAAACTGATGCTCGGAAATGTTTGGCGCCGCGAACTGATCATGCTTGTTTTGTGCGTCATTGCCGTTTTTCAGTATGCCAAAATTGGACAAAGGCCGCTTTTTAGCGACGTGATGCAGGGTATTTCCGATTTCAGAGGCAATCCGTACTTTCCGATGTCATGGTTTTTGATCGTGATTTTTAATCAGGTCGTCATCGGTGATTCCTTTCGCAAATTGATTTTGCATGACTATCCGTTGGTCGCAAGCATCAGTCTTGGCAAGTATCTTTTTTGTTCGGTTCTGAATCTGTTTTCGGTCGGAGGAGCAAACGTTTTGCTGCTGTTGGTTCTGACGAGGCATCATTCTCTGCATTTTGCATGGACCGCAGCGTTTTGCCTGCTCTTGTTTTTAGCGTGCTTTGCCTTCCTGACGCTGATTTTTCCGCCCGTAATCTGCGAAGGGCTAGTCGTCGTCATTGCGGTTTTGACAATTTTTGCCGACGGGATGCCGTTTTTTTGCCGGTTGATGTTTGTCAGAGGAACGGAGATTTTGCCAGGGGATGTTTTGGCAGCATTGCTGATGCTGATCATCATCGCCTGGTGCGGTTTTAGAATCAAGGGGTTGGATTTTATTTGAGGTGATTTTTGATGAGCAGCATCGTAAAAATTGAACACGTAACTAAAAAAATGAAGAGCCTTGTGGCTTTGGACGATATTTCGCTTGAAATTTCCGAACCGGGCATTTACGGTTTCGTTGGTCCGAACGGGTCCGGTAAAAGTTTGATCTTCAAGACGATTCTTGGCTTTTTGAAACCTGATTCGGGGCAGGTTTTCGTGCACGGAAAGAAGCTTCGAAAAGACGTCCTGTTTGCCGAAGACACTGGGTATTCAATGGTCGAATATGCGGCCTTGGCCGACAAGACCGGCAGGCAGAATCTGGAACTGATGGATATTTTGGCGTCTGAAAAACACGATTTGGACAAGCTTTTGAGATATGTCGGGCTCGATCCGAACAATCAGAGAACGTACAAGGAATACTCGCTTGGGATGAAGCAGCGCTTGCTTTTGGCGATGGCGATGCTGTCCGATCCGAGTCTTCTGATTTTTGACGAGCCGACCAATGCTTTGGACGAAGACGGTCAGGAATTTTTGAAGCGACTCGTGCTTGAACAAAGAAAACGCGGCAAAACCTTGCTGATTTCCAGTCACGACAAGACGTTCATCACTGACGTGGCGGATAAGATCTATTACGTGAGCGAAGGCAGGATCAAAAAAGAGGCGGTTAATTGCGATGAAAAAATTGACGAATAAAGGCTTTGTCGGCATCGGACTCGTCTTGTTGGCTTTGGTTTCGGCAGGTCTCTTGTTCGTTCGGCATGAAAATGCAGCGCTGGCCCGACAGTATAAAATCGTTCGCTGCAGCGCAAAGGCTGGAACGAAAATTTCCGGCAAGCAGATTGAGATTGAACGCTACGTCGAAAAGGTCGAACCGAAGAAGGTTTATTTCAAACTGATCGTGAACAGCCAAAAGGCGCAATCTCTGAAAAATCTGCAGCTGGTCAATACGCCTGACGGAACGGTTGATTATTTTGACTCGTACAAAGTCAACGGCAAGGTTTCGGAAGGACTCAAGCTCAAGCCGGGCAGAAACGTCATTGAAGGAAAAATCAATAAGGAAGACTTTGGCAAAAAAGGCGTCAAGACCGTGCTGTGGTACAAGCTCGGCAAAATGAAATATGCTGAATATTTTTTTGAATGATGAGGAAAATATGGCTCGAAGTGAAAAACCGGTTGATTTGCAGTTGATTGCAAATCTAAACCGGTTTTTGCGTATGCGTGACAATCGCCTTCCGTGATGGAAATAAGCAAAAAGAGTCTGAGGCCCGATTTTACGGGCAAATCCCAAGAATCAGCGTTTTGCCCGTAAGGACGTCTTGGCGCACGGATTGAGCAGAGTTTGAGCAGCACTGCATTTGGCAAAATCGGCCGCATTGATGAAAATTGGGACTTTGTTCGTAAACTTCTTTGCAAGTATTTTCACTCTTTGCCCACAATTCGACTTGCTTTTTCATGAAAATATTTTAAAATATTTAAGTGTATTTTTGAAAAGAGGGGGGGAAGAGAAATGTTTTCCAATAAGCATCCCGGCACGCCTGGCTTCTAGCTCAAGCAATTCCTTGCTTAAGTCAGGTGATTGCTTGAGTGACTGAACCGATTAAACTAGTCATAAAAGCAAAGGATGGAAAAAATGAATACTTTAGAGCAAAATGCAAGCAAGAAATATACGCCATGGCTGATTTTGACGCTGTTTGACTTCGTCACGATCATCGGTTTTGAAGACATCATGTACCCCTTTCAAAATCAGGGATTATCGGTTGTCATCTCATGGATCTTCATGTTGTTTGCCTACGTTATCCCTTATGAACTGATCGTCAGTCAGCTCGGCTTGACGTTTGATCAGCAGGCCGGCGGGTTGGCGTCTTGGATCAGGCGCGGGACCGGCAGCGATCTGTTCGGTTATGCAACGTCTTGGATGTACTGGGTTCAGACGATTCCGTACCTCGTCGACGTGTCAAACTCGGTCATCGTGTCGTTCAGTTGGATTATCCTCGGGGATGCGACGCTTGGAAAGCACATGTCGACGTTTACGTTCGGTTTGCTGACTTTTGCAATTATTCTGGCATTTATCTTATTGGAAAACTTCTTTAAGGACTCGCTTGAAATCCTGTCTTTGATTGGCGGCGGCGCAATGTTCATCATGTCGATGCTGTTCGTCTTGATGACTTTTTGGGCAGTGACGCACGGTGCGCATATTGCAACGCAGCCGTTTAATCTTGAAGCCTTCAAGCCGAGTTTTTCTCTTCACTATTTCTCAACGACCGGTTTGCTTATTTTTGCGATGTCCGGTGCCGAACTTGCGGCTCCTTACATCAGCAAAATGAAAAATCCCAAAAAAGAATTTCCGCGCTCAATGTGGGTGCTTGCGCTTATGACGGGCGCTTTGACGATTCTTGGAACGTTGTCGCTTGCGGTCTTCTTTGATGCCAACCACATTCCGCATGACTTCAAGATGAACGGTCCGTACTATGCATTCAAATTATTGGGCGAACAGCTCGGGATGGGCAGCGTTTTGATGTACGTGTTTGCTGTCGTTCAGGCATTCTTCATGCTGGCGCAGCTTGCAATCTTGATCGACGCCGCCAGCCGTGTATTTGCCGGGGACGTCAACCAAAAGTATATGCCTAGCTGGCTGACGAAGAAAAACAAGAACGGTCTCCCGGTTCACAGTTATACGCTGACGGCCGGAATCTCGCTTGTTTTGCTGCTTTTGAGCGGAACTTTGCCAAACATCAACTCAATTTACAACTGGCTGCTCAACCTGAACGGAATCGTTTCGCCTTACAAGACGTGTCTTGTTTTCGTGGCCTTTCTGGCCGTGCGCTACCGCCAAAACGAGTTCAGCTCGGATTACGTCTTCATCAAGAATCGGAAGGGGGCTTTGGCAGTCGGCTTTTGGTGCTTCCTGTTCACATTCGTGTGTGCAACGATGAGCTTTATCCCGCAAAATGCAGAGCTTGGAACCAAACAGTTCGATCATGAGCTTTTGATGAACTTCTTCACCGTCTTCCTGATTTTTGGCATAGGCTTCATCTTGCCGCTTTTGCGCAAGCTTGAGCTTAAACGAGGGCAGGCAAAATGAAAAAGTATCTGAAAATCGCCGTGACCGCTGAAGTGAAAGCTTTGGTTGAAGAACCGTGGGAAACGGTGCTGCTTTCAGAAAAATTGAACGGTGCGGAACTTGCCTGCATCGCTTTTATGAAAAACGATGCTGAGGCAATGAAAATTGCTGAAAAAATCAAAGCAAAAGCGCGCCTTGAAATTCCGATCGTTGAAGTCGATGCAGGCGCTATGAATCAAAGCACTGCATTTATCAAGGAAAAAGCAGAAAATTACGAGCAAAAAAACGTCCCCGGATTCTTGCTCGACCTGGTCAACTTTGCGGATGAAAAACGGACGATCTTTGCGACTCCGGGTCATCACAACGAAAAGTTCTATGCGATTCATCCGGCGGGCGCCGTGTTCAAGAACTTTTTCGGGGAGCGCATGCTTTGCGCCGACACGAGCGATACCGTGTCGGAGCTTGGCGACACGCTGACGCACGGCGGAACGCCGCTTGATGCGGAAAAACAGGCCGCGCGTGCCTTCAATGCCGACAAGGCCTACTTTTGCACGAACGGAACGACAAGCTCCAACACAATCTGCGCGAGTGCCTGCCTGACGCCTGGGGATCTGGTCCTGTTTGACAGAAACAACCACAAGTCGCTTTACAACAGCGCGCTCGTGATGACGGGGGCCAAGCCCGTGTATCTTAAAACGGATCGCAATCCGCTGGGATTGATCGGACCGCTTGTCGCAGACGAACTGACCGAAGAAAAGATCAGGGAACAAATTGCCAGGGTTGATCCGAAAAAGGCGCAAGCCAAGCGGCCTTTCAGGCTGGCCGTCCTGCAGCTTGAAACGTATGACGGGATTTTTTACGATGCCAAGTGGATCCTGGACAGGATCGGCAAGTTGTGCGACTATGTTTTGTTCGACTGCGCCTGGGGCGGATACGAACAGTTCGTTTCCTCAATGAAGAAGCTGTCGCCGCTTCAGCTTGAGCTTGGTCCGGAAGATCCAGGCATTTTGGTTACGCAGTCCGTTCACAAGCAGCAGGCCGGTCTTGCGCAGACGTCGCAGATTCTGAAGAAGGATGCACACATCAAGGGACAGGAGCGCTACATTGACCACAAGCGCTTCAACAATGCCTACCTCAAGTATGTGACGACCAGCTACTCCTATCCTGTCTACGCTTCGCTGACGGTCAATGCGGCCATGGCAGAAGCTTCGGGCAACAGCGCATTTTGGCAGGATACCGTGGATGCATGCTCTGCATTTTGCAGAAGAATGGAGAACAGCAGCCTCTTCACGACGGTCCGGGACGTTGAAAGCTTCAGGAGACGCGGTGCCGGAGAAGCCATTCAAAGCCCCGTCAAAATTGTCGTGAAGTGTCCCGGAATCAACATCGAATCCGGTGAATACGAAGAAGGTGGCATCCCGGGGCCGGTTGTCGGAAAATACCTCATGGAACACGGCATCGTGCCTGAGAAATCCGATCTGTACTCGCTTCTGTTCCTGGTGACGCCGGGAAGTCCCGCCGCAGACCTTGACGTCCTGTACCGCACGCTGATGGAATTCGAGCGGCTCTACCTGGACGACGTTCCGGTCGAAACGGCGCTGCCGCGTCTGTACGGGATGAACCGGGACCGCTATGAGGGCGTGACGCTTCACGGTCTGTGCGACGAAATGCACTCATACTACAGCAGTCGGCAGACGTGGCATCTTCAGCGCGACCTGTTCATCAAGAAGACGTTCAACGACTACGAAATGCTTCCTTATGATGCGGATCTTGCTTTCATGCGAAACGAGGGCGAATTGGTCGATCTTGACGACATCGTCGGTCGCATCGCGCTTGAGGGTGCGCTTCCCTATCCGCCCGGAGTCTTCATCGTCGCTCCCGGCGAACGCTGGCAGCAGCTTGACGTCGATTACTTCAAGCTGCTGATGGGCGCAATGGACGAGTTTCCGGGATTTGATCCTGAGATTCAGGGGATATATCTTGAAAAGGATGAAAACGGAAAACACGTGGCGAAGGGATATGTGCTGAAAAACAAGGTGTGAAGCCGAACGCTCATGACCCCGTACGCAAATGAATATTGATTAAAATTCGTGCTGTGATGGCGCGAATTTTTTTCTTTTTTGGGCAGCGCGCCAAGATTTCACTCAAATTTACGGACAAAGATGAATTTTTGACCATTTTGTCCGTAAGCAAAACGCATTTTACGGACAAACCGTCATTTTCCAGTGATTTG
>OGRN01001414.1_pt1 | contig 20885 bp, 14 predicted proteins | sample 1553401 | NCBI WGS metagenome assembly OGRN01 (sample SAMEA2580096, study PRJEB22360) | human gut metagenome | biome: human gut; feature: human-associated habitat; material: faeces | place: Denmark | collected 2008/2010 | reverse complement strand
CGATTCCCATCTATCACTGGGTGGCGCGTGCACTCGATGGCGATTGGGCGCGCGGAGATATTCAGGTTGGTTCGGCGCCGGTGGTCGCTAGGGCTCAGGATGTTTCCGCTCCGGTTGATACTGACGTGGCTACCGTGACTACCGCTGACCCGATTGCCAAAGAGGGTGATGAATGATGAAGCTTTCGCATGAATCCAAGGTACGCTTGGGCGTTGGCATCGGAGCGTTCGTGCTCATCATCGGACTTGTCTTTGGTGTTTCGCGGACATTGATTCATTTTGATGGTCCGTGGGATCTCGACGATGTTGTATCCGACTTGTCAGGTATGGACGATGCGTTTGACGAGGACGATTCTTTGAATAGCGGTAACTATTCTGCTCGGCCTCAACAGCTTTCGAGCGAAACGTTTGATGCCGACGCGTTCACATCGCTTGACTTGGACGTGACGTCGGGGACGGTCGAGGTTAAACGTGTCTCTGGCGGACCGGTACGTGTCATCGAAAGCGGGCACGTTGCAAAGGGGGCGTCTGCTTCCGATGCCGCCACTCAGGATCTGGCCAAGATTGAGGGCTCTACACTCAAGATTAGCCAGTTCGACTGCGATGACGAGCGCGCCCATGACCGTAAGGTCACCATTGAACTGCCGCGTGAGCTTGCCGATAACATGATGGGCATTACGGCAAACGTGGGGTTGGGAGACCTGACGGTCGCGGACATTGCGTGCCACGACTTTGATTTGACGTTGGGCTCGGGAGACGTCGCGTTTGCGGGCACCGTGACCGACACTCTGAATGCCGAGGTCGGTTTGGGTGATGCGACGTTCGAGCTCTACCAGGCCCCCGCGAAGTCGATGGACGTGAGCGTGGACTCGGGCGATGTGGAGATGACGGTTCCGAATTCTACGGGCTTTAAGGCGAGCCTTACCGTGGGCGGCGGCGACTTCGAGAGCGATTTCCTTCCGCTTGGCTACGATGGCGAGACCATTTTGAATCATGAGTTCGATAACGGCGATAAGTCTGCCACGTATCGTTTTAAGGTCGGTTTGGGCGACATGTCATTTGATCCGGAGTAGCGGGCCAGGCGAAGGCCTAAGCGAAGATATAGATGCGCCGTTTGATGGAGGCGCCGGGGCCGTAACTGCCTCCGGAGCCTTTGCCTTTACAATGGGGGCATGGAACAGATTATTTTGAACATACTTGAGCGCCTGCGCCGCGGCGAGACCGTCGACGATCAAGTGCTCGTCAAGCTGATACATGCCGAGGCACGCCGCGAGGGTGCCGATAAACGAATGCTCGCGAAGCGCCGCCTGCTGCCGTTTTACCAACGCGTCAAACGCGAGGACAACGAGCGTTGGTCCGCGTGGAATGTCACGCCCGAGCTCGAGCAGTGCCTGATGCAGGTCCTGCGTATGAAGCCGCGTCGCACGGCCTCGGGCGTGGCGACCATCACTGTTATCACCAAGCCGTGGCCGTGCTCGGGCGATTGCCTCTTTTGTCCCAACGATCTGCGCATGCCCAAGAGCTACCTGCATGCCGAGCCCGCATGCGCCCGTGCGGAGCAAAACTGTTTTGATCCGTATCTGCAGGTGAGTGCCCGTCTAACGGCGCTTACGCAGATGGGGCATGCTACCGACAAGATCGAGCTCATCGTGCTCGGCGGCACCTGGAGCGACTATCCGCGCGAGTACCAAATCTGGTTTGTGACTGAGCTCTTCCGCGCCCTCAACGACAACGCCGTGGCGGGTGTGGCGGCAAATCCCATGCTCGCAGACCCGGGCGCGTCCACGCGCGAACGCGCGGCGGAACTGCTGGAACAGACCGATCCGCACGAGGTCCCGCAGGCGGTTCTCGATCGACGCGCGCGATATCGTGACCTTGGCGTCTCGACGGACGCAGAGGCGATTGCGCGCGGGGTCGCATCGTGGCAGCAGCGCATCGATGACATGTCCGATACAGATGCCACGTACAATCGCTGCGTGGCGAAGCTCTACGGTAAAAACTCCCCATGGGGAAGGGCAGCGGAGTTCCAGGTGGGCACGCTCGAGGAGCTCGAGCGCCAGCAGCATATCAACGAGACCGCCACGCATCGCGTGGTGGGGCTTGTGATCGAGACGCGTCCCGACGCGGTGACGCCGCAAGCATTGACGCTCATTCGCCGCCTGGGCGCCACGAAGATCCAGATGGGCGTACAGAGCTTGAACCAGCACATTCTCGACCTTAACGAGCGCGGCATCAGGCTCGAGCGCATCGCTCAGTCGTTTGACCTGTTGCGCATCTTTGGCTTTAAGATCCACGCGCATGCAATGGCCAATCTTCTGGGCGCCACGCCCGAGCAGGATAAACTCGATTACGTACGCCTTGTGAGCGAAGCTGCATTCCAGCCCGACGAGATCAAGCTCTATCCCTGCGCGCTCATCGAGGGCGCGCGCCTTTGTGCAAAGTACGAGGACGGGTCGTGGCGCCCCTACACGGAAGACGAACTGCTCGATGTCCTCGCCGACGACGTTTTGGCCACGCCGGCATTCACGCGTATCTCCCGCATGATCAGAGACTTCTCTTCGGGGGATATTAAAGTGGGCAACAAGAAGCCTAACCTTCGCCAGTTGGTCGAGCAGCGCTTGGGCCAAGACCAGGCGGCGGCTCGTCGTGTCGAAGAGATTCGCTATCGTGAGATTGCCGGGCGCGAGGTGACCCTCGACGAGCTCCATCTCGACGTCGTGTCCTATGAGACTGCCAATACAAGCGAGCGCTTCTTGCAATGGGTAGACGATGAAAACCGCATCGCCGGATTCTTGCGACTCTCCTTGCCCAGCCAGGAGTATGTGCGTAAGCATTCTGCAGAACTTTCCGTGCATTTGGGCGAAGCGATGATTCGCGAGGTACATGTGTACGGCAAGGTGGCGCACCTGCATGCCGCGGGCAACGGGGCTCAGCATATGGGGTTGGGCCGTCGTCTGATCGAGCGGGCATGCGAGATGGCGCGCGAGGCGGGATATGCGCGCATCAACGTGATTTCGGCTATCGGAACCCGGGAGTATTATCGGACTCAGGGATTTGTCGATAACAGCCTCTATCAAACGCGGGAGCTGTAGCTATGGGAAGCTTGCAAAACAAGAGCGTGTCGACGGCGGTTGGCGTGGCGTTGGGCGCGGCGGCGCTTGGAGGCGCGCTGGCTGCAGGTGCGCGTTGCATCCAACTGGTGCGCACGCGCGCGGGTCGTGCCCGTGTCAAGGTGCTCAAGCTCGAAGATGGCTCCGAGGTGCGCGTGCTTGCCCAGGGAGGCGTCTTTCAGTCTGCTACGTATCTGGGAGAGCACTGGTCGGAGCCGGTGTTTGAGTACATTCGCGCCTTCGATACGATGTTTGAGGCTCTGCCGCAGATGAGGGCATGGTACGCCCATGGTATCGGTCGCGTGCTCATGCTTGGCGGCGGCGGGTTCTCATATCCCAAGGTGTTGCTTACCGCTCGCGACGACGTCTGGATGGATGTGGTCGAGGCCGATCCCGCTATCGTTCAGATGGCGCGTCGGTGGTTTTACCTCGATCGCCTGGAGCAAGAGGTAGGTCCGCGCTTGGGCATTTGTACCGAGGATGCGCGCGTGTATCTCGAGCGCATCTCTATGGAGGGCGCTCAGCCTGTGCTTTACGACGTTGTGATCAGCGACGTTTTTGCCGGTGCAGATCCCGTGCGCAGCGTGGCGACGGTGCAGGCGCTGCAGCGGGTGCGGGAACATCTCACCCCGGGCGGCCTGTATATGGCCAATATCGTCTCGCGCGACCACGGTACCGATATCTCGTTTTTGCGCGATGCGCTAGCGAGTGCACTGCGCGTTTTTGCGCATGCCAGCGTGATACAAACCACCGACGAGGAGTTGGGCGAAGAGGACAACTACCTGCTTATCGCCTCAGACGAGGACTACTCTTTCACAGGTGCCATTGCGTATGACAAGGACTTTCCTGGCGAGCCGCTGTTCGATTAGGCAGTCTTTGCGTACCGAAGTGCAACGGCGCCCGGCGTATTTGCCGCGCTCCCGGCTCTGGTCGCTCGAAGATTTCGCCTTTCTGCAGCCTGGGCAAAGCCAGCGTTCCCTTAGGTGCCGATCGCTTTTTGAAGTAGTTAAATTCAGACGATACGGTATGCTACTGCTGTTAAGTGCTCGCGTTTTTTGTGGGGGTTATCGTGGCGCAGGAGCAGGACCGCTTCGCTCGGCATGACGTCGAGCTTCATTCTTCGTGCGACATTTCCCGTCGCGCGTTCATAGCAGGTCTTTTGGGCACCCTTGGTTGTGCGGGCGCCGCATCCCTTTCGGGCTGTGCGCTTCCATTTGGCACCGGTTCCGCATCCGGCCCCTCTGCCGTGGGAGCCATTGAGCCTCAGCTTGCAACGGTTTTTGATGGTGCACAGTCGACCAAGAGCATTACCCTCATGATGGTGGGCGACATGCTCATCCATACGAGCGTGTGGAACAGCGGACGCCGATCCGATGGAACGTACAATTACGATCACTTTTTCGCGAACCTGACCGATGAGTTTGCGAATAATGACATCGCAATCGTCAACCAGGAGACGATTCTGGGCGGCACCGAGCATGGCCTCGAGGATTTCCCTAACTTTAATAGCCCCCAGGAACTGGGCGACGCCGAGGCGAAGGCGGGCGTGGACGTAGCGCTTACGGCCACAAACCATGCTCTTGACCAGGGATTTGAAGGCATCAAATGGGATCTTTCCTATTGGCGCGATAAGCATCCCGAGATGGTGGTCCCCGGCGTGGCGGATAGCCAGGAGCTGGCAGACACCATCCATATTATCGAGCGCGGCGGCATCAAAGTTGCACTGCTCAACTACACCCAGCATACAAACGGCATTCCGCTGCCGGATAGCGCTCCTTGGTGCGTCAAGAAGCTGCACCTGAGCGACCTGCCCGGCGATGTCAAGCGAGCACGCGAGGCGGGCGCCGACTTTGTGATCGCTTTCCCTCACTGGGGTACCGAGTATGTCTATACTCCCGACGAGACTCAGCTTGAGTACGGCCAGATTTTCCTGGATGCCGGCGTCGATGCGATTATCGGCACGCATCCCCACGTGCTCGAGAACGTCGATGTGAGAGACGGTGCCGACGGCAAGAAGGTTCCCGTGTTCTGGTCTTTGGGCAATTTTGTTTCCGGCCAGATCGAAAAGCCACGCATGCTGGGCGGTATGGCCAAGCTCACGCTGGAAAAGACCGGCGATGCTTGCAAGGTTACCGAGTATTCGCTTACGCCCCTGGTCACGCATCGTGCGCCTAATCCGTCTATGAGCGTCTACAAGCTTTCGGACTACACCGAGGAGCTCGCCTCGCAAAATGCGATTCGTAATGCTCCCGGTTGCGGCGATTTTACCCTGCAGTATTGCTATGACCTTGTGGGCCAGATCTTGGGCGAGGGCTTTGATGCGAACGAGGGAATCCTCAAGGGGACGCTCTAACGCCCGGGTGAGACGTTCGGGTCTCTTCGGGTGCATATCGATGCTGGCGTCTTGCCAGTTGAGAGAGCACGGTTGACGCCGTGCCCTCATCACTTGACGGGCCGTTATGCTCCCCAGGAGGCTACGCGACGACGCATACCCTCGATATCCAGCACGCCCTCGGCGAAGCCCTTGCGCACGAGCGATTCGGGCAGGAACTGGTCGTACTTGTTAAAGTACGGAACCTCGCCGGGATAGACAAGCTCTATAGGGTCAAAGTCGCTCTGCGCGGCCTCGGCGCATACCTTATAGAACGTCTCCTCGTCGGCGTCCATGCGGAACTGCAAAAAATAGGGGCGCGAGGGATCGAGGCCCTTGAGGCCTAGCTCTTTTGCGCATTTGATTTTAAGCAGGCGCTCGAGTGCCAGGAATGCATAGCTTCCAAGCCAGGGGAACAGTGCCCAAGTGTCGCCGCCCAGGTTGATGAGCGGACGCTCGGTGACGCCTCCAGCACGCGCCACATGACGTGCCTGCAAGAGGCGTGCGCGGGCATTGCCCATAAGGTATGGATAGGAGCTGGTTTCGCGCAGAACGCGGCGCATGCGTTCGAGCACGTGGGTGTTGATGTCTCCGGGGCAATCGCCAAAATAGGCGGGAACACGGCCTTTGACCTGCGTGCAGTACACCAGGCGGCGCTTATGGTCCACCTCTTCGACAATCCAACAATGACCGGCAATGGCTATACGCTCGCCTGGCGGTGGCGGATTGACGATGGTACCGAGCTCGGAGGATTCGCAGCGCACCGTGTACTCCTCGTTTTCCTGGAACACAGCGTAGAACTTGAATGAATTAGTAGTGCGCTCGCCCGTGATGCCCACGATGAGGCCGCCGCGTTCCGTTTGTTCAATCTGGTCGGTCTCCAGCAGGTAATGGAGCAGACAGCGCAGGTCGTCGGCGGTCACACGATGGAAGTACGAGAGCGTGAGCACACGACCCGCGAGCTCTGCTGGCGTGAGTTCACCGCAGGAGGCAAGCGTGGCCATAACCTGGTGATAGAGCAAGCTATAGGGAAGGCGGTCGAGCTGCGGGGGCTCGACCCAGCGCTCTTCCAGGTAGAGTTGCACGAGCGCTATGCCCTGCAGGAGCTTCCAGGGAATAGTTTCGGGCAACATCGAGCGCGGTTCGGGCTGCTCCTCGCGTATCACGAAGTGCATCTCGGGCGGGAGATCGCGTCGGCCGGTGCGACCCATGCGCTGAAGGAACGAGCTTACGGTAAAAGGCGCATCGATCTGGAAAGCGCGCTCTAGGCGGCCGATGTCGATACCCAGCTCAAGCGTGGCGGTGGTGACGGTGGTGAGCGCCAGCTCCTCGTCGCGCATGGCTTCTTCGGCAGATTGACGATATGAAGCCGAGAGGTTGCCGTGATGGATAAGGAATCGATCGGGTTCGTGCATGGCCTCGCAATACTGGCGAAGAAGTGTGCACACGCCCTCGGCTTCCTCGCGTGAGTTCACAAAGACCAGGCACTTGCGCCCGCGTGTATGCTCAAAGATGTATCCGATACCGGGGTCGGCATCTTGCGGGGCGGTATCGCTCGGCGCCATAAGTTCTTGTTGAGCGGCAGGCGGAATGGAGACGTCTGCGGCGTTGTTTTCCGTCGCATCCCGAGCGGGGTCCTGCACATGTGGAGGTTCCTGTCCCACGGTTTCCTTGCGGGCAGTCGAAGCAGCGAGTTCGCGTGGCTCGGCGCCCGGTTCATATGCACGCGCAAGAACGTCTTCTACCGAGGGGGCACCCGCGGGCAGCGTTTCGACCGATATGACCTCGGCGGGTTGAGGGTCTGTCGAGATAGTAAGGCGCTCTGTGGCCTGTGGGCCTGTGATGTAAAAGTGGTCCATGGAGAGCCGCCAGGTGCGGCGCGGTTCATCAAAGCGGGGGATGATGGTGCCTCGTCCGGTGCCCGCAGCCAAGAAATCGCCCGTGCGCTCGGGGTCGCCCATCGTGGCGGAAAGGCCGATGCGTCGCGGATTGACGCCCGCCATGGCGGAGAGGCGCTCGATGAGGCAGAGTGTCTGACCACCACGATCGCCACGCAGCAGGGAGTGAACCTCGTCAATTACGATGAATCGCAAGTCGCCAAAGAGGCGCGAGATGGCGGAGTGCTTATGTAGCAGCAATGCTTCGAGGGATTCGGGCGTGATCTGCAGGATGCCGGAGGGGTTTTGCAGAAGCTTGCGCTTGTGCGAAGCGGCGACGTCTCCGTGCCAGTGCCATACCGGGATATCGGCTTGGTCGCACAGGTCGTTTAGGCGATAGAACTGGTCGTTGATAAGAGCCTTGAGCGGGCCGATATACAGGGCGCCCACGCTTGCCGGCGGGTCTTCGGAAAACAGCGTCAAGATGGGGAAGAATGCCGCTTCGGTTTTACCCGAAGCGGTGCTTGCGGTGAGCAGCACGTTTTCGTTGGTGTTGAATATGGCGTCCGCCGCCGCCACCTGGATGGAGCGGAGGCTCTCCCATCCGTTTGCGTAGATAAAATCCTGCACAAAGGGCGCAAAGCGATCGAATGCATTCATGGCTAGAGCCTCCTTTCCGGTGGTGGGGTTTGCTTGCTACAACGTGAACTCGGCAAAGGGCGCGGCACCCGCGTCCCCATTGCCGCTGTCGCCCGTGTTGCTTGACGCGTCGGGGGTGCCGGTGCCCGCGATTGCCCCTTCGTCGCGCAGGAGGGCCGCGATGTCGACATCCGGGTTTTGATAGGCGATATCCAGCAGCTCAATGAAATCACGGATCACTTCGCGCGGTGTAAGGTGCGTGTCTGCCCCCACGCGGCCAAACTCGATTTGCAGGAAGGCGGCAAGGTCCTCGTCGGTAATCGTATCCTCGTAGCCAAAGTAGCCCGCGTGAATCTGGCCGAGCTTCTCGATTAGCACCAGCAGCTCCTCATAGGTGAGGGGGTGCAAGCGAATGATGGGGGCCAGCATGTCACGCATGTCCTCGCGCGCAAAACGCCCCTGCGTAAGACGGCTGCGAAGGGCCTCGTAGCTAAAGACGCCGCGACGGCGATCTTCGATGGAGGTAGGCGTGCCGCCCATGATGATGCCCAGGTGGTGCGCCTTGCCCTGTAGGGTATCGTTGTACATGGTGAGAATCTTCTCGTAGTTGTACTGGCGCGTGATGGCGTTGGGGATCTTGTAGAGGTTCACGAGCTCGTCGATCATGACGATGAGACCCTTGTATCCGGCACCAACGAGAAAACGCGCGAGCAGCTTGACGTAGTCGTACCAATCGTCGTCGGTGATGATGGTCGAAGTTCCCAGGTCGGCCTTGGCTTCGGTTTTGGTGCGATATTCGCCGCGCAGCCAGCGGGCGACGCAGCTTTTTACCTCGTCGTCGCCCTCGAGGGTCGCGGTGCGATAGCGCACGAGCATGCGCGCGAAGTCGAATCCGTGGACCATCTCTTCAAGCTCGTCAAGCTGTGCACGCATGTGCGATTCGTCATCGTCACCCGCGTCTTCGCTCGCGCGAATATCGAGCGTCGAGGCGACCCAGCGATCCAAGATGAGGTTGAGGGCGCCGCCTTCGGGGCGCGTCTTGGTGGAGAGGTTGCGAATGAGCTCGCGGTAGGTGGCAAGCCCCTGGCCCTGGCCTCCCTGCAGGCGCCGCTCGGGGGAGAGGTCGGCGTCGGCAACTACAAAGCCTTCACCCATGGCATGCGTGCGGATGGTCTGCAGCAAGAAGCTCTTGCCGGCGCCGTAGCGTCCAACCAGGAACCGGAAGCTTGCGCCGCCATCGGCAATGAGGGAAAGATCGGTTAAAAGCGCGCGAATCTCGGTCTCGCGACCTACGGTGATGTAGGGCAGGCCGATGCGCGGCACGACGCCGCCTTTGAGCGAGTTGAGAATTACGGCTGCCACGCGTTTGGGTACGCGCGGCACGGTATTGGACAAATCGGTCATGCGAGTATCTCCTCCACGTCTTCGCGGTAGTCTTCGATGATCTGCGGACCGTCTGGTCCGTACTCGATTGCGGTATCTCCAAGCAGGTCGAACAGGGCCTCGTTGATGGCGTCGACCATCATATCTTCGCTTGTGGACACGGCGGATAGCGCGTGCGCGCGGGCGGCTGTGTCCGATGCGAGAAGGGCAGTCAGGTATTGGGTCTGGTTAGCATCGAGGGGGCGCGAGGTGTCGTTGCCTGATGCGGGGCTGGTGACGGTGGGCGTGAGGCCTTTCGCAACGGCGCCGAAGGGTGTAGTTGCGGTAGCGCTGACGAGCGGAGACACGGCCTTTGTCGAGCACGTGGCGATATCCTGCGCCGTTTCGGGCAGATGGGGCTGCTGCGAAATGTCCGCCGCGGGGCTATCGTTGCGCGCGGGCTCGTCCGCTTTATCTGCAGCCGCCGTTGATTTGTCGAGCATTGCTTCGACAGGCAATGACTCGACAGGTGACATGCTGTCTGTGGCGGTTTCGTTTGCGCCGATACCCTCGTCACGCTCTTCATCGATGAGCAGCGCCTCGCGCACTTCGGCGGCGGCGTTTCGAATCTTGTGCAGGCGAGAAAGGTCGATAGTAACCTCGACGGGGCGATGCGCAAGCGCCCAGGCATGGCGTTCGGATACCTCGCGTTCGATCATCTTCGTTATGTACTTGGGGACGTCGCTCTCCTTGAGGGGATGGGCATAATCCCAGGCTTCGCGCATGGCGTAATCGACCGCTCGCATAACCGAGCCGAGCTTGGGGTTGCGCGCTCGTCCTCCTCGATACTTTTGACAGCTCCAATAGCCTTTCTGGCAGCGATAACGATGGGCTTCGTCCAGCTCATAGTCGCAATCGGGGTGCTTTTGGGGGTCGAAGAAAACCGCCGAGGCAAACATCGTGTAGGGGAGCGAGATGTTCTCGCCAAACAGACTTTCGATAAGGGGAAGCTTGCGATGCTTGGCGTAGTGCTCCGCCAGACGCAGGTAGACGGCGCACGCCACGTGGCGAAGATCGTCGTAGTGGTCCTTGGCGAATTTAGAGTTGGCGATGCGATAGGTTGAGAGCGTGTCGATGGCACGGAAGAGAGGCTCTTCGACTTCGGGGTTCGGCGGCATGAGGATCGGGGCGCCGCCGCGGGAGGGGGTGTTTTGTTGGGGAGCCTGTTGTTCGGCTATGGCCTGTGCGCGTTTGAGCGCGATAAACGCGTGGTCGAACTCGAGGGTGCGGCTGTCTTCCAAAAGCGATGCCGGCAGGTTGTGATAGACAACATAGTCTGCCAACCAGACGCGGACGTAGCGGTCGAGCTCGGGGGCAAAGGTGCGGTAGGTCTCCCAAAAAGACTTGATGGCCCGAAAGCCGTCTTGCGCGTCGGCGCAACCGATGCCGCAGAGCAGCTCGTAGAGGTAGACAAAGGCAAAAGAGAGCGAGGTTTCCTCCACGTTGCCGGCACGTACCTGTGTACGCCAGGTAAAGTAGCCGCGAAGCTGCCGGTCGCTCATGGCGTTGTACGTGGGCGAGTAGGCTTTGAAGGTTCCCTGGTAGGGACAATCGTCTTCGAAATCGGCCATGAGGGTTGCTTGAAGGTAGAAAAACTCATCCTCGCTAAGCCACCGTCCGCGCCCGCCGTTGGCACCTTCTTGCCAGCGCGAAATGGCGCGCATCTCGCGGTAGCGGTCTGGCATATACGAGGACATCTGGCGCCCTGTGAAGATGATGGGTTCGTCGTTGTAGCGCGTCGAAGAGAAATGTGAGCTTTTATGGATGCGCTCGTCGGCATGCAGTTTTGCAATGAGCGCATTGATGTCCCTATCATTGATGTCCCTATCCATGTTTTCGAGTGTCACGGACGCCCCCTCTCTTCGTTTAGGCTAGCTAATCATCATAGCACAGAAGCAAACAGATGTTCGTTTCTGTGAGGAGACGAACATGATGATGGAGAGGCCGAGGGCAACGGTCGACGTGCGGCGGAGGAATCAACGGTTTTCTCGCTGCCACGATACGCGTCGCAATGTGTGGCGGTAAATCGAACATTTCTGATCGAGTGGCGGTAAAACGTGCATCCCGGGCCCGTTTTCGGCAAATAGACGTTTCAAAAACCGCCACTCGTCTAAAAGTGCACGAAAAACCGCCATTCGTTTTGAAGTATTGCCCCCGGAATGCGCGAAAAACCGCCATTCAATGGAGGATGACGGCGTTAAGGGTGGCATCGGAGGCCTGAGGATGTACGAAGACCCACCACTTGTTAGGCATTCGCGAGATGGACGCGTCGCGAGGCGAGCGTGCCGCAAGACAGGCGCGCCGCAAGGCCGTTCCCGCCAGGTCCTGCATCGGGTCTCAGTGCGCCTTGTGCCCTTGTGAGGACTTGCGAATCCAGTGGAGAATCGCTTCGACCACGGGGATCGTAAGGAAAATTGCCCAAGCGGGATGCGCTTGGTTGCAGAAAAAGGCCATGTAGCAAAACCATGCAGCACAGGCGATGGGATAGATGCTGCTTAGAAACGTAAGGGGTTTGCGCCGATCGATAAGGCTGCCAACCATGTAATACGCTGGAATTAAAAATACGAGCATGAGGCCGGGCAGCCAGGCGTTGTAGACAATCCCTCCGATTAAGTAGGCCACGAGCACTACTCCCGGAAAAGGAAACTTGCTCCAGGCGCGGCCGAAGGGGCCGCGATGCCTGTTGCCTTGGAAGTCGCAATGATCGTGAGCATCTTTCCAGCTGGCATAGGTCTCGCCGTCGATGGTCACCGTGCCGTCTTCGTTGGTGTGTACGCTATGCCCGTCATCGGAAGAATCGATGCGCATGCCATCGGGGCCGATGTGCACATGCTCGCCGCGGCGCTCGTTTTCTACATGGATACCGCTCCATCCCACGTGGACCTCTTCTCCTTTTTCGGGGTCGACAACGTGGATGCCCTCTTTTAGAGAGATATGAACGCGCTCACCGCGCTTGCTTGTATGAAAGTCTGGTCTATCGTCGTTTGAAGGTCCCGGCTCCTCTGCCTGTTCGCAGGCATCATCGTTGCGTGCGCTCTCTGGGGCGGAAACGGGTTCCTCCCGTTCCGTTTTTGCCGCGTCCGGCTGTGCGGGCGAACCATAAAGCAGCTCGCCAAGGGAGACTCCGTAGAGGGCTGCAAGTGCGATAAGGTTGTCGGTGTCGGGGGAGGATTCGCTACGCTCCCATTTGCTGACGGCCTGACGGCTCACGCCGAGCTTGTCGGCGAGCGCCTCTTGCGAGAGGCCAGCGGCTTTTCTTCTATCAACGAGGCGCTGCGCCATCGTGAGGTCCATATCGTTTCCTTTCGTGGGAGGGTGCTTGCGGACGCGTCTGTCCTCAGTGTGCGCAAAGCACCCCGGCGCCTCCACCGTCTTTGGTTGGAATTTTAGACCTACTTTCGCAACTGTTCGTTGCAACCAGCCTTTTACCTGCGAAGACGCAACATGCATGCCCAGGGTGGCTTGCGCATGGAGGGGGCGCGAACCGACATACGGCATAGCGAGGCATGGCTGTTGAAATGCAGCTCACGCATGAAAAAGGGCGCGAGCCAATATGACCCGCACCCCAATCAAGACGAGATGCTCCACTGTGGCCCACGTCTCAAGCAAGATGAAACGCTCGGCGAGAGGCGCTCACACACCCGCCTTTACGCGGCCTCTTCGAACTGCGAGTTGTACAGCTCGGCATAGAAGCCGCCGCGAGCGAGGAGCTCCTCGTGGGTGCCTTCCTCCACGATATCGCCGTCGCGCAGGACGAGGATGACATCGGCATTGCGAATCGTGCTCAGACGATGCGCGATCACGAAACTCGTACGTCCTTCCATAAGGGTATCCATGGCGCGCTGGATGAGTTCCTCGGTACGCGTGTCGACGTTTGAGGTTGCCTCATCCAAAATCAGCGCGGGGCGGTCGGCAAGCACCGCGCGGGCGATGGTCACAAGTTGACGCTGGCCCTGGGAGAGGTTTGTTCCCTCCTCGTTGATCATGAAGTCGTAGCCGCCGGCGAGCGTATGGATAAAGTGGTCGCAGCGCGCTGCCTTGGCTGCCGCTTCGACTTCCTCATCGGTGGCGTCGGGGCGTCCATAGCGAATGTTCTCGCGGATCGTGCCGTTGAACAGCCACGTGTCCTGCAGCACCATGGCGAACTGCTCACGCAGGGTCGCACGGTCCCAGTCGCGCACGTCGACACCGTCGACACGCAGGCTGCCGCCGTCAACGTCGTAGAAGCGCTGGAGCAGCTTGATGAGCGTGGTCTTGCCGGCTCCCGTGGGGCCGACGATCGCCACGGTCTGGCCGGGCAGGGCATCGCAGGTGAAGTCGTGAATGATGGTCTTGTCGGGCGAGTAGCCAAACTTGACGTGCTCGAACTCCACATGCCCCTGGCGCTTCTCGGGAATCTGAGGGACTGCGGCCTGCTCCTCCTCGGGCGCCGCCAAAAACTCGAAGACGCGCTCAGTGGCGGCTGCCATGGATTGCATCGTGTTGCTCACGTTGGCGAGCTGCTGCACGGGCTGGGTGAAGTTGCGCACGTACTGGATAAAGCTCTGGATATCGCCCGGGGTGGCGCTGCCCGTGAGCGCGAGTTGCGCGCCCACCACAACTACGGCCACGTAACCCATATTGCCCACCAGGCTCATGAGCGGCATCATCAAGCCGGAGAGGAACTGCGAGCGCCAGCCCGAGATGAACAGACGGTCGTTTTTCTCGTCGAACTCGGCTACGGAAGCATCGGCGCGGTCGAACACCTGGATGACGTTTTGACCGGCGAAGTCTTCCTCGATAATGCCGTTGACAGCGCCGAGGACCTGCTGCTGCTCACGAAAGTATGGCTGCGAGAAGTGCATCATCACGCCCATGATCACGGCGGCGACCGGCAGCGTGACCACGACGACGCCGGTGAGCGGCAGGCTGATGGATAGCATCATCACGAGCACGCCGATAATCTGCGTGATGGAGGTGATGAGCTGCGTCACGGACTGGTTGAGGCTTTGCCCCAGCGTGTCGACATCGTTTGTGATGCGCGAGAGCACGTCGCCCTTGCTGTGTCCGTTGAAGTAGCTCATGGGGATGACGGTGATCTTCTGGGCGATCTCCTTGCGCATGCGATAGCAGATCTTTTGCGTGACGCCTGTCATGAGCCAGCCCTGGACGAGGTTGCATGCGGAGCTAGCGAGGTAGAGACCCAGCAAGAGCAGCAGCGTCTTGCCGATCCAGTCAAAATTGACTGTACCGGTGCCTTGGACCTTGGCGACAAGGCCCTCAAAGAGCTTGGTGGTCACCTGGCCCAAGACCTTGGGGCCCACGATGTTGAAGATGACCGAGGCCATGGCGAAGGCGGCGGCAAAGAAAACGGCCACTTTGTGGCGACCCACATAGCTCAAGAGCTTGAGCATGGTGCCCTTGAAATCCTTGGGCTTTTCGACCACGCGGCCGGGTCCGCGCCTGCCCATGGGGCCTGCCTGCCGTGCTTGGCGCTTGGGCGCCTCGGTTTTGCTCATCTCGTCGGCCATTAGCGGACACCTCCTTCCTGAGCGCTGCCATCCATGACGGCGGCGATTTCATCTTCACTGAGCCCGAGCTCCCGTGCGGAGAGCTGCGACTGGGCGATTTCAAGATAGGCGGGGCAGCGGCGCAAGAGCTCCTCGTGCGTACCTTGACCCACGACCGCGCCCTCGTCGAGCACGATGATCTGGTCTGCATGCATGATCGTGGCGATGCGCTGGGCCACCACGACGAGCGCTGCGTCCTTCTGGGTGCGTGCGAGCTCTTCGCGCAGCAAGGCGTCGGTCTTGTAATCGAGCGCGCTGAACGAGTCGTCGAAGACCACGACCTCGGGGCGCTTTGCCAAGGCGCGGGCGATGGAGAGGCGCTGGCGCTGGCCGCCGGAGACGTTGGATCCGCCCTGGCTGATTTCTGAGGCAAAGCCGCCTTCGCGTTCCTCGATGAAGTCGCTGGCCTGCGCGATGCGGGCCGCTTCGCGCATGTTCTCGTCCGTCACGGATTCGCCGGCGAACTTGAGATTCGATTCGACGGTGCCGGAGAAGAGCATGCCCTGCTGGGGGATATACCCCACGCGGCGACGAAGCTCGGAGAGCGGAAGATCGCGCACGTCGATGCCATCGAGCAGAATCTGGCCGCCGGTGACGTCGTACAGGCGCGGAATAAGCTGTACAAGCGTCGACTTGCCCGAACCCGTGGAGCCGATGATGCCAAGCATCTGGCCGGCGCGTACGGTAAAGCTCACGCCGCCGATGACGTCCTGGCGAGCATCGGGGTACTGGAAGCTCACGCCGCGGAATTCAAGCTGCCCGTGAACGCCGTCTGCTGCAGGGAGCTTGGGGGTCCGGGGCTCTTTGATGGAGCTCTCGGTGGCGAGCACCTCGTCTACGCGTTCGACGGCGACCTCGGCGCGCGGCAGCATGACCGAGACCATGGTCAAGATCATGAACGCCATGACGATTTGCATGGTGTAGGAGATGAAGGCCATCATGTCGCCCACCTGCATGACACCGTCGGAGACGCCGTGGCTGCCTGCCCAGACGATGAGGACGGTCACGCAGTTCATGACAAACATCATGAGCGGCATCATGAAGCTCATGGCGCGGTTGGTGAACAGCTGCGTTGTCATGAGGTCGCACGACGCTTCGTCAAAACGCTCGAGCTCATGCTTTTGGCGGCCAAAGGCGCGGATGGGCATGATGCCGTCGAGAATCTCTCGAGCAACGAGGTTCACACGGTCCACGTACTTTTGCATCTTCTTGAACTTGGGCATGGTGAGGCCCATGAGCACGCCCACGACGGCGGAGACCGCGATGACGGCCACTCCGATAGTCCACTCCAGGCCGGTGTGGGTAGCGAGCACGCGCATAACGGCCACGATGCCCATGATCGGCGCCATCATGACCATGCGGATAAAGAGCGTGGTTGCCATCTGGATCTGTTGGATATCGTTGGTGCAGCGCGTGATGAGCGATGCCTGGCTAAACTTGCCCACTTCGGCAGGCGAGAAATGCATGACCTTATTGAATGTCTTACGGCGCAGGTCGCGCGCGATGGTGCAGGCGGTGTGCGAGGCGACGGCACCCGTGAGGATAGTCGCCACAAGGCTTACGGCGCACAGGGAGAACATCTTGACGGACGTGCTTGCAAGATAGGAGTTCTGAACATCACTCAGGGAGATGCCCTGCGCCTCGTACTCTTGCTGCACATAGGTGATGGCGCGCTGGGTGACGATGGATCCGCCCATGGAGCCCATCTCGTCGGCCATCTTGTTGGCGCCCTCGACGAGCTTTGAGCGCTCAACAAGGCCTCCCTCGACGGCGATACGCATGCTCTTCATGGTGATCTTGCCGCCGTCGGCATCGATTTGCTCTTGCATCTTTGCCGCCGCCTGTGCCTTTTGCTGCATGGCGGCAAGCTCCTCGGGTGTCATGGCTGCCATCTGCTCGGGCGTAGGCGCGGAGGCGCCGGCCTTTTCGCTCGATTCCTTACCGGTCATGTCGCTCATCGAGCTGGCGTCGATGCCCTGTTCGAGCGAGAGCGCAACGGTTTCGGGCAGGCTCATGATATTTGTGAGCGCACCCTCGTCCCCGCGGTCCTCTTCGGAGCCGATGTAGGTACGGATGCCGCTGCCATCGGCTTTGCTGTAGGCCGCCTCGACTCTCTTGGCGTCGCCTTTGGTCATGAAGAGCTCAAGGTCCGAAAGAGATTCGTCGCGAATGGTATCGGGCACCGGAGAGGTGATGCCCCCTTGCTGGATGCCCACGTCGACGATCTCGCTCATATAGTTGGGCAGCGCTAGGTCGGCGTTGCAGCTGATGACGATCAAGCCGATGGCGACAAGCAGCGCCAGGATGTGGTTTTTGAAGAGCTTGATGATGCGCATACGCGGCCTCCTTTCTTAGTTGTTGGTCGTTGGTGTATCGGAAAAGCCGTCTTTTGGCTTGGGGTTTTCGCTATAGAGGATTTCGCGCAGGCGTGTTCCCTGGTTCTTCTCGATGATTTCGTTCATGCGGTGGATGAGGCGTACGAGCTCATGGGCATCGTCGGGGCCGAGTTCGGCAAGAAACTCTCCGGTTTTGCGATTGGAGAGCTCACGTTTTTCTTCTATGCAAGCAAGACCGTGCTCCGTGATCTTGACAATCACGCGGCGACGGTCGGCTTTGTCGGGCTCGCGAGTCACCCAGTCTTTAGCTTCAAGATTGCGCAGGATGTTTGCAACGCGCGGCGCAGAGACCCAGGCACGGTCGGCAATCTGGGAAGGGCTGAGCTCTCCGTTTGCAAGCATGAGCGCGCGCATGACGGCCATCTCGCCCGAGACGGCATTGCTCACGCGCGTCGACATGAACCGGTGCATCGAGCTGAATTCGCCGATAAGCTGCCGTGCGAGCTTTTCGTATTCGTCTGCCACGTCAATTCCTTAACACTAGAAACAATTACGGGGGATAACAATACCCCTACCGCCTTTTGATATACGGTTTGATGCAGAATTTTCAAATTATCGGAGAGGGCTGGCGGGGTCTTGTTGAATGTTTTGGCAGGTAAGCGTGGCTGGTATGGATTCGATTGATTATCGCTATCGGTGCCAGATTGCCTGGTGAAGACGAAGCATCGAAGGAAGGCCTGGCTGTGCGTAGATAAGGTCGCAGGGGTCTTCGTGTCCAATGGAGCGCATTGCCTTATCGAGGGACTCGTCCAGGCGCGCGGCACAGACGAGCAAATCGATCGCCTTCGAGATGGGGCGGCGATGGGTGCCGAGGCGCGGAAGATGGTACAGGTGCTGGAAAGTGTCGGCACCGCCAAGGAACAGCGCGCCTCCCCAGTTTGCGCCCATCTGCTCGATGTCATGTTGCAATGCGGTGAGTGCCTGATGCTCAGTCTTCTGCGGGTTCGAATCGCTATAGGCGACAGCGTATATAAGGGGGCCGTTGGGGCAGGGGAGGCTCTTGACGATGCTTTCAATCGCTTTGCTGGGCACGCATGCGTGGGCGCTTTTGGCAGCAAGAGGGAAGACGAGCACGAGTGAAGACGGCTCCGCCTGCTGCGGCGCCTCCTGCCATGTATTGAGCTCCGTCAGCTCGACTTTTGGTGCTTGTGTTGCAGAGAGACGGGAGTAGGCGGCAACGGCGTCGGCGAAGTCACGGGCGATAGCACGGGAAATGCGCAGTTGCTTCGCTGCGACGGCGGGCTCGGCGCTGCTGTCGCAGGCGGATAGCACGATGATACGGCGCTGGGTTTTATCTCTCATCTTGCCTTCCTTCCTGGGCTCTGGCGGTTCCGACTCCCCTTGGGTCGCGAATCGGTCCTGTTGCAGGAAAATGCCTACTGCACAAACTCGTCCGTGTGGACTATCCTGTAACGGCTCAAATGATACTCGGATTGGATCGCCATGCCGCGCTCTCTGAACACATCGCTCGTGAGGCTCAAATCCTCGGGCATTCGCCGCATCAACGCCCTTGCAGCCCAGCACCCAGGTTGCATCGCGCTTGCTCTTGGCGAGCCCGAGTTCGATACGCCGCAGGAAATTCGCGACGAGGTGACTCGCGCCCTCCAGCGTGGCGAGACCCATTATCCGCCCAACAACGGAACCCCGTTCTTGCGTGGGGGCATCAGCGAGTATATGTCTGCCCAGGGTTTTGATTACGCTCCGGACAATGTCATCGTGACCGATGGCGCCACCGAGGCGCTGCATGCGACCTTGCTCGCGATGCTCGAGCCCAACGACGAAGTCATCATCCCCACGCCCGCCTTTGGCCTGTACGAATCCATCGTGCGCGTGAACCATGCCTTCCCGGTCTTTCTGGACACGGCGCGTGCGGATTTCCAGATTGATGAGGATGCCCTACGCGACCGCGTGACGCCGGCGACCAAGGCCATTGTCATTTGCTCGCCCAACAATCCCACCGGCTGCATCTTCAATGCGGCTTCGCTCGATGCCGTGGCGCGTGTCGCTGCCGAGACGGGCATCTACGTGATCTGCGACGATGTGTACAACCGCTTGGTATACACAGACGGTTACGAGCGTTTTGCGCTACGCCATCCGGAGCTGCGCGAGCAGACCGTGGTGGTCGATAGCTTCTCCAAGCCCTGGGCCATGACCGGTTGGCGTATCGGTTGGCTTGCCGCCGACCCTTCGCTTGCCGTGCAAATCGCGAAAGCGCATCAGTACATGGTGTCGTCTGCTGTCTCGTTCGAGATGCCGGCGGCCGCAGCCGCGCTTTCGGTGGACCCCGCTCCCATGCTCGAGACGTATCGTGCTCGTCGCGCACGCGTCCTTGCAGCGCTCGAGAAGATGGGTCTTTCGGTGGTGGAGCCCGCCGGCGCCTTCTACGTCTTCCCCTCCATCAAAGGTACGGGTCTAACGTCTGAGCAGTTCTGCACCCGAGCCATCGAGGAGGCCGGCGTAGGCCTGGTCCCCGGTTCGTGTTTTGGCAGCGAAGGGTACGTACGTCTTTCTTACTGTGTTTCCGACGAAGACCTCGACGAGGGCCTGCACCGCCTGGATCGCTTCGTGGCAGGGCTGTAGCTAGTCGAGTGGGTATAGCCCTGCCTGTCCGTGGTCGGGTACTGCGGTTTGGCTAGATTCCGCACGCAAAGAAACGTCCAGTGGACGTTTCGTCTTGCGCAGGACTTGACCGAAGCCAAACCGCAGCGGCCGGACGTGGGCAGGCAGGGCATCCTGGTGGAGATGCGCTCCGCTTTTGTCCTCTTTGTGCGCAACTCGTGTGCATGGTTGACTCTTTTGGAGCACCTCGCCATACTAACGAAGGTTCACGCACGAATCCGCTGCCAGAGACAGCCGGTGCTGCGGCGCGCAAGCGTCAAAGCTTAATGGGAGATCCCGCCAGCCGAGGTGGTCGAGCAGATATGTCTTCTCGCCCCCGTCGCTCTATGCAGCGCGGGGGCTTTTCTTTTTCTGACATGCCCCCGTCACGTCTTATTTGGCGGGTCCGTGCCCGGAAAAAGAAACAAGGAGGTGTATTTCATGCCACAGCAGTACAAGATCGACAAGGTTGCCGAGATCGAGTCTTGCATCGAGCAGAACGCTGGTCTGTTTGTCGTTTCCTACAACGGCCTGACCGTTATGCAGGCTCAGGAGCTCCGTCACGCGCTTCGCGAGTGCGGCGCCCAGATGAAGGTCTACAAGAACAACCTTGCCAAGATCGCTCTCAAGAACCAGGAGCAGCCCGAGATCGACGAGCTTCTCGCCGGCCCCAACGCTTATGTGTTCTACGAGACCGAGCCCGTGGAGGCCGCTAAGGCCCTCAAGACGTTCGCCGAGAAGTCCAAGGGCGTCCTTGAGATCAAGGGCGGTATCTCCGACGGTAAGGCCGTCACTGCCGATGAGGTCAAGGCTATCGCCGAGCTTCCCACCAAGGATCAGCTCCTCGGTCAGCTCGCCGGTCTTATCAGCGGTTTCGCTCGCGACATCGCTGTCTGCGTCAACGGCGTTTCCTCTGGTCTCGCT
>OGRN01001409.1_pt1 | contig 20938 bp, 16 predicted proteins | sample 1553401 | NCBI WGS metagenome assembly OGRN01 (sample SAMEA2580096, study PRJEB22360) | human gut metagenome | biome: human gut; feature: human-associated habitat; material: faeces | place: Denmark | collected 2008/2010 | reverse complement strand
GCCAAACGGTTTCCCAGCGCCAGCCTGGTGGGGGTGGACTACTGGGGCGCGGCGTGGAGCTACGCCAAGGAACAGTGCCAGCAGAACGCCGCCGCCGAAGGGGTCTCCCACCGGGTTCGCTTCCAAAAGGGGGACGCCGCCCACCTGGCCTTCCCCGACGAAACCTTCGAGGCCGCCGTCAGCAACTTTGTCTTCCATGAGGTCCGCACCCAGCCGGACAAGCGTGAGGTGGTACGGGAAGCCCTGCGGGTGGTCAAGAAAGGGGGCTGCTTCGCCTTCCAGGACCTCTTTGAGAAGGAATCCTTGTACGGAGACATGACGGACTTTTTGTCCCAGCTTCGGCAGGCAGGGGTGCAGGAGCTCCATTACATCCCCCATGTGGAGCGGCAGGGTTTTATTCCCCGCTATGTGCAGGCCCCGTGGATGCTCTCTGACGTGGGCCTTCTGTATGGGAGGAAATAGCCTTCTCTTTCCTTCCCCTCCGGGTCCCGGAGGGGAAGGTTCTTGCGCTTTTGTGTAGAATATGGTATGATATGATGTCTTAAAAGCAATTCAGTCTGAACACCTTCTGGTAGATCGTTTTCATCCCAGAACGGTTGTTCTCCTTTTGGGAGGCTCCTGAGATGCTGCAGAAAAACGTTTTAGACTATTTGGACTCCTCGGCCGCCCGGTTCCCCCATAAATTGGCTTTTGCCGATGAAGCCCGTTCCTTCACCTTCGGCCAGCTGCGGGCCTGCGCCCGGGGCCTGGGCACCGCGTTGGCCGATCTGGGTCCCCAGCACAACCGGCCCGTGGCGGTGCTGGTCAACCACACCGCGGCCAACCTGGCCGCCTTCTTTGGGGTGTTGGAAGCCGGACATTTCTATGTCCCCCTGGACCTTCAAATGCCTCTGCCCCGGCTGCGGGGGATTCTGGAGACCCTCTCCCCTGCCGCGCTGGTCTACCCCGCCGGGGAGGAGACCCTGGCCCAGGCCCTGGCGGACCTGTGCCCGGTGCTGTGTGCGGAGGAGGGATTTGCCCATCCCCCCCAGGACGCCCTGCTGGATGCCCGCCGGGGGCGGGTGCTGGACATCGACCCGGTGTACGCCATTTTCACCTCCGGCTCCACCGGCACCCCCAAGGGGATCGTCATCGCCCACCGCAGCGTCATTGACTTCACCGAGTGGATGGCCGACGCCTGTCAGTTTACCCACCAGGACGTGATGGGCAATCAGGCCCCCTTCTACTTTGACCTGTCTGTAAAGGACATCTATCTGACGCTGAAATGCGGGGCCACCACCCACATCATTCCCAAGAAGGATTTCCTCTTCCCCACCCTCCTCATGGATTTCCTGGAGGAAAAGAAGGTCACCGCCCTGGTGTGGGCCACCTCCGCTTTCCATCTGGTGGCCAACTCCGGCGTGCTGGAGAAAAAGGTTCCCTCCCACCTGCGTACCGTCATTCTGGGTGGAGAGGCCCTTCAGGCCAAGCAGCTCAACCGCTGGCGGGCCGCCCTGCCAGCGGTGCAGTACACCAACCTGTACGGCCCCACGGAAGTCACTGTGGACTGTACCTGGTACCCCATCCAGCGGGAATTCGCCGACGGCGAGAGAATTCCCATCGGCCGGGCCTGCGCCAACAAAGAGGTCTTTCTCCTGGATGAGCACCTCCAGCCCGTGCCCCCAGGACAGCCGGGGGAGCTCTGCGTCCGGGGCATCGGTCTGGCCAAGGGATATTTTGGCCAGTGGGACAAGACCCGGTCGGCTTTTATTCAGGACCCCCGCAACCCCAACTACCCCGATCTTATCTACCGAACCGGCGACCTGGCGGTGATGGACGAAGCAGGTCTGTTCACCTTCCTGACCCGACAGGACGGCCAGATCAAGCACATGGGGTACCGCATCGAGCTGGGTGAGATCGAGACCGTGCTCAACAGCATCCCCTCCATGGAAGAGGTGGCCTGCCTGTTTGACCCGGAAAGAGACCGGATTCACTGTATCTACACCGGCAGCCAGGAGAGCAAGGACATCGCCAAGCTGGCCCGGGCCAGCCTGCCCCGGTATATGGTGCCCAATCTCTACCATAAGGTGGCGGTGATGCCCCACAATCCCAACGGAAAAATCGACCGGCCCAAGCTGAAAGAGGAATGGATTCATGGAAACGATCACCGCCTATGAGGACCTGGCCCGACTGGTCACCGGACACTTCCACCGGGGCGTGCGGACCAACACCATGGTCAGCCCAGAGGAATATGGACCGGCCATTGCCGCCGGCACCCTTCGGGCGCAGGCCACCCCGGCGGGGCTGCTGCTGCTGCGGGACCGGGGGGACCACACCCGCCTCACCTTTTATCTGGGGGATCTGACCGTTCCCCTGGGCGCGGAGCTGCCCCCTCCCACCGTCACCGAAGTGGCTTTCCGCCCCCGGGACACAGGACTTCGGGAGACCGTCTCCTATCTGACCGCCCAGGGCTTTGTCCCTGTGCTGGAGCGGCTTCGTCTCTCCCGCCCCGCGGGAGAGACGGGAGAGCCGGCTCTCCCCCTTTCTACCCCGGCGCCGGAGGCGCTCTCCTCTGTGCAGGCCTTTTTGCAGTCCAATTTCTCCCCCCTGACCGGCTGCCTTCCCAACCGGGAAGAACTGGACCGGGACCTGCGCCAGGGCCGTGTACTCACCTTGGAGGAAGGGGGCGCGATCACAGGTCTGCTCCACTTTTCCCTGGTAGGGAACACCGGAGAAATCCGTCATTTGGCGGTCCGATCCGATCTCCGGGGCACCGGGCGCACCCGCCCTCTGCTGGACGGGTATCTCCGTGCCATCGGCGGTGTCAAAAGTGTTGTGTGGACCCGCTCTGACGATTTGGCCGCCCAAACCGCCTATCAGCGGCGGGGCTTCGTCCCGGACGGACGCCGCTCCGTTGTGCTGTGCTATCCTGAGAAAGAAGGTATGAAACCATGAAAGAAGAACTTCTCCAAATCTTGACCGAGGCAGTGCCCGGCGTGGACTTTGAGGCTGAAACCGCCTTGGTAGACGACGAAATTCTGGAATCCCTGGACATTGTCACCATTGTCTCTGAGATCAAAGACGTCTTTGACGTGGAAATCACGGTGGATGACCTGGTCCCCGAGAATTTTAACTCTGTGGAGGCCATTCTGGCCCTGATCCAGGCCCGAAAAGCGTAACCATGTCCTTTACCACACTCCCCTTTCTGGTCCTGGTGGCCCTGTCGGTGGCGGCGTATTACCTGCTGCCCCAGCGCGTCCAGTGGATGGCCCTGCTGGCGGCCAGCATGGTTTTCTACTGTGTGGGCGGGGGCAAGACCGTCCTCTATGTCTTCTACACCGCTGTCATCGTCTATGGGTCGGGGCTTCTCCTGGGGCGGTTCAATGACCTGCGCCGGGCCGCCCCCAAAGAGGAGAAAAAGGCGATCACCGCGCGATACAAACCCTATCGCCGGGCTGTGGTTCTGGTCGCCTGCCTGGCGAACTTTGGCCTGCTCTATGTGCTGAAATACTGGAACTTCACCGCGGACCTCTTCCAGCCCCTGGCCGACCAGCTCCGCCCCGGGACCCAAATCCCCCTGTCTGAGCTGGTTCTGCCCCTGGGCATCTCCTTTTTCATGTTCCAGTCTGTGGGCTACGTCATCGACGTCTACCGGGACAAGTACGCGCCAGAGAAGAACTTCGCCAAACTTCTTCTCTTTGTCTCCTTCTTCCCCCAGATGGTTCAGGGTCCCATCAGCCGGTTCAACGACCTGGCGCCCCAGCTCTTTGCCCGGCGCAGTTTGGATTACACCGATCTAAAGTACGGCATCCAGCTGATCCTTTGGGGGTATTTCAAAAAGATGGTGATTGCGGACCGGGCCGCCGTGCTGGTGAACACCGTGCTGGACGACCCCTGGTCTTACAGCGGCAGCATTCTCGCGGTGGGTGTTCTCTTCTACTGTATTCAGCTGTACGGGGATTTCTCCGGCGGCATTGACATCACCCGTGGGGTGGCCAGGCTGTTCGGCATCGACCTGGCGGAGAACTTTCGCCGCCCTCTGTTCTCCACCTCCCTGACCGACTTCTGGCGGCGCTGGCACATCACATTGGGGGCCTGGATGCGGGACTACCTCTTCTACCCTCTCTCCCTGTCCAAGCCCTTTGGCAAGCTGGGCAAGTTCACCCGGAAGCATCTGAAGGGCAAGCTGGGGAAAATTCTCCCCACCTCCCTGGCCACTTTCCTGGTCTATTTTGTCATCGGCATCTGGCACGGCGCCAACTGGCGGTATGTGGCCTTCGGCTTCTGGAACGGCGGAATCATCACCCTTTCCCTGCTGCTGGCCCCGTATTTTTTGCGCTGGAAGCAGGCCCTACGTATCAACGACAAGTCCAAAGGCTGGCATCTGTTCCAGCTGGTCCGCACCAATCTTTTGGTCTTTTTCGGCCGGTACATCACCCGGGCGCCCCGGTTCCTCACCGCGGTTTGGATGGTGAAGGAGACCTTTCTCCACCCCAACCTGCCCGACCTTTGGAACGGCACCCTGATGACCCTGGGACTCGGCGGCGGAGACTTTCTGATCCTCTTTTTGGGCGTGGCTACCCTGCTGCTGGCCGAATGGTATCAGGAGAAAAAAGGCCCCATCCGTCCCATGCTGGAACGGCAGTCCCCCTTCCTGCAATGGGTGGCCATTCTGGTGCCGCTGGTGGTCCTGTTCTGCTTCGGCGTGCTGCGGGCCGACTACATCTCCTCGGATTTTATCTACAAGCAATTCTAACAACAGGAGGTTCCCATGGATTCCAAACGATGGCTGGCCTGTTTTCTGGCTACGGTTCTGTTGCTGGGGGCTGCCGTGGTCGGGTTCAACTACTGGGTGGACCCCTTTGGGGTCTTTTCCCATAAGTCCCTGGAGTGGCCCTCCTACGAGATGACCATAAACCCCCGCACCGCCAAAATCACCTATCTGAAAGACCATCACCAGGACTATGACTCCTATATTTTAGGCTGTTCCTCCACCAGCTCCTTCCCGGTAGAGTCCCTCAATTCCTACCTGGACGCCAGCTTTTACAACATGATTATGTACGGTGCGGACATGCTGGATGTGGAAGAGCAGGCGTTCTACCTGGTGGAGAACTATGAAGTCAAAAATCTGGTGGTCAACGTCTATCTGGACAACGCGAAAGACTACAACACCGAGCCAGACCCTCTGTCCTACGCCATGCCCCCGGAGACCACAGGGAAAAACGCCGCCGCGTTTTTGTCCAAATACCTCTTCATGGACCCCCGCCACAGTCTGGACAAGCTGAAGGCCCTGCGGAAGGACACCTACCTCACCCAGACCTTCGATGTCTTTGACCCTGTTACCGGCGCCTACGACAAAAAAGTACGGGATGCCGAGCCCATCGGAAATATGGACCGATACCTGGAGGCATATCCCGTTTTCGCCAACTACCCTGAGGCCACCAACACCACCAACGAGGAGGCCATCACCGGAACCCTGGAGAGTCTGACCCGCATCCGGGACCTGTGCCAGGAGAACGGGATCAACCTCATTGTCCTCTGCGCCCCGGTGTACGCGGATTACATGGACTATTTTTCCTGGGACCAAGTGGCCGACTTTTACACCCGTCTGGCCCAGGTCACACCCTACTGGGATTTCTCTTACAGCTCGGTCAGCTTTGAACCCCGGTACTTCTACGACGAGACCCACTTCCGCAACTGCGTGGGTGAGATGGCTCTGGCCCGGATATTCGGGGATGACTCCCTGTACATTCCCGATGACTTCGGTGTCTATGTCACCTCGGACAACGTCCAGGAGCACCTTGCGGACATGGCCCAGGCCGCGCCTCTGGCCGCACAGTCCTATACCGCGGAGGTTCCCGTGCTCATGTACCACCACATCGACCAGGAGGGCAACGACTCCACCGCCATGACCCCCGCGCTCTTCGAGGCCCAGATCGCCGCCCTGGCCCAGGCAGGCTACACCGCCGTTTTCCCGGACGACTTGGCCGCCTATGTGAACCAGGGCAAGGCCCTGCCGGACAAGCCCATCGTCATCACCTTTGACGACGGCTACCTGAGCAACTACGAATATGCCTGGCCCATTTTGGAAAAGTACGGCATGGTGGCCACCATCTTTATGGTGGGGGCCACCACGGGAAATACCGAGCACTACAAAGACACCGCGTACCCCATTACCCCCCACTTCTCCTACGAGCAGGGGGCGGAGATGGTGGCCTCCGGGGTGATCTCCCTGCAGAGCCACACCTATGACATGCACCAGTGGGGCCCCTACGAGTCCACAGACCAGCCCCGGGAGACCATCCTGCCCTTAGAGGGGGAATCGGAGGCGGACTACCGGGCATCCCTCTCCGCCGACTGTCAAAAAATCCGGCAGGCCATTCAGAACGGCACGGGGGAAGAAAACGTCCACGTTATCGCCTATCCCAGCGGCCGGTACAATTCCCTTGCCCAGGTCACCTTGCTGGAAAACGGCTTTGACATCTCCTTCACCACCGAGGAGGGCACCAATACCCTCATCAAGGGGCAGCCCCAGTCTCTGCTGGGCTTGCACCGCTACAACATGAACCAGTCTGTCTCCGTGGAACAACTGATGGAATGGGTTTCCCCGGCACGGGGATAGTCCCTCTCTAACCGTGAAAGAGCCCCCAGCGCCCTTCTGGCGCTGGGGGCTCTTTCGGTTTTCTTCGCCGCAAAACCCTGATTGATTATTCATACTGGGACCAGTCGGGGGTCTCCCGCAGCTGGGTCCAGGTCTCATAGATGCCTGTGGTGCGTTCATAGTCGTGGCTGTTGGTGGCCTCCTGGATGGCCAGGTAGTACCACTGGCTGGGGTCCTGGTTGTCCGGCCAGGTAACCATGTCCTTCAGCAGATCCTCCGGGCTCTGGGGATTGCGCTGGAGGACACGGTTGATCATGGTCACCGCTTCAGCCCGGGTGATGGCCTTGTCCGGCCGGAAGGTGTTGTCCTCATAGCCCATAATCCAGCCCAGGGACACCGCCCGTTCCACTTCCTCCTTGGCCCAGTGGCCCACCAGATCGGGGAAGGTGGCGCCGCCCGCGTTTTCCCCGGTGTCAAACCGGGCACAGATGGCCGCGAATTCCGCCCGGGTGATAGGGGCATTGGGGACGAAGGTATCCGGGGTCCGGCCCTTCAAGATGCCCAGCTCCGCCATGGTGGAGATGGCCGTGTTGTACCAGTCACCGGCGCCAACGTCAGCAAAGACGTTGTCAGTGGTCAGGTTCTCCTGGCGCACCTGGTCCTGGAGCAGCCGGAAGAAGATGGTGGCCACTTCGGCCCGGCTGATGTTCCCGCCGGGGCGCACTGTGCCGTCCTCATAGCCCACCACATAAGCATAGTGGTCCTCTCCATTGAGCATGCCGGGGACATCCGTCTCTTCCCAACCGGCGTAGACGGTTTTGTTCGAGGTCATCTTGATCTCCGTGATGGCCTGGGTCAGTTCCTTATCGGCATACCAGCCGGTGAAGGTATACCCCTCCCGGGTGGGCACCTTGTCCAGTTGGACCACGGTGTTGCGCCGGTACCGCTCGCTGTCGTACTGGGTGCCGCCGTTGGAGTCGTAGGTCAGGGTATAATACGTGGGCCGGCTGGGGCCGCTGCCGCCGGTGTCTTTCTCATAGACCAGGGCAAAGGGAGAGAATGCCTCCGTCTCAAATTTGATATACTGCTGATTTCCAATGGATATTGGCTTCAGATTTTCATACAGCTCTGGCGGATTCGCTTGTAAAAGCCCATCAATCTCCTCCGTCGTCCCGTAGTTTCGATCCAGGGCATCAAAGTGCACAATATAGAAAGGTTCCGCCGTGTCGGCATCCGCCGGCACCGGCCAGTAAAGGGTCATTTTCTGCCCTTCCCCCATGGTGACCACGGCGTTGCCGTTGCTGGTGTCCACCAGGTCCAGGTACTGAACGGCAAACAGGTACGCTCCGGCTGGAATGTCCTCCATGCCGGCAATATAGTCGGTCAGTACCTGGGTGTCCAGCACATCATCGACCAGCAGTTTAACATTCTCTTTGTCTGTAATCTCTACTTGACTGTCGTTGACATAGTAGGTGACATCCGCCGGTGCCATCGCGGTCACCTCGTTGCCGTAGACCTCTGACTCCTCAGATACAATCTCTGTGGAAGCAGGCTCCTCCGTGGTACCCCGGACGGTAAGGGTGCCAGTCTTTAACTGAATGGGATAAGAGCAAGCCTCCATCCCCTCTATTCCCGAGAAGTTAGCCTGAACATGCCCCTGATCCAGCTGATTGAGATACAGTGCCATGGTATACTCTGTATTCAGGCAGTCTTCGTCAAACACAAATTCATCGCTGACAACTTCTTGCCCCTCATCATTGGTAAAAGTAAGACGCACGGGGTCCTGGCTTTCTGCGGGAACCATGCGGTAGACATAGCGGGCAATGCCGTCCACCGGGTCCAATGTACTGGAACCATCGGGAGTATACGGCTGTATCGACCATGTTCTTGTTGTCCCCTGACCATCGTTATAAGTAAACGTCAAATACTTCGAAAGGTCCACTGCATTTGCTTTTCCTTCCAGCGCCGCATTGATCTCGTCCGGCACGGTAAACAGGAAGCCAGGTTCCGGCAGACCCTCACTGTTGGTGGTTTCCCCACTGTCTATATCACCTACCACGCTCTCATAACCGTCTCCGCCCATATAAACTGTAATATCCGCTGGCTGGATGATCACCGGCTCCGTTTTGTCAACAAACCATTCATTCTGGATTCCTCCCCCAGAAGCTGTACGGCTATCGGTAAAATAGCCTTCTGCTTTCCCAGTTTCAGAAACCGCAAAGGGCGTTTGTCCTGAATATTCGGACATGCTCCGAAGAAACACGTCTCCTTTTACATAGGCCGCATCTTTCGCCCCATTGTCTTCTGTGGACACATACGTTGCACCTTCCGACACAGCAACGGTCCCCGTTACAATGAAATACACGGTATCACGCTCTGCACTCACCGGCTTGGGCATTTTCAATGTCCCTGCCGTGGTAAACGCCCCTGTGATCTCATTGGTTTGCAACAGGTCGAGGGTGCCGCCCTTTGCAATGGTAACAGTCCCCACATTGTTAAACAGGGTTTTGGGGGTCTGATGCTCCCGCAGGCATCCTCCATCCTGGACGACAATCTCAGAAAAACCGACAATCCCAGTGGATGTGTAGTCTCCCTTGACAATGACTTTGGTCTCAGGAACCGTATTTTCGGTATTCCCAATTTCATAATTGTACAGATATTGTGTCTGTTCTGCATTTCCGCGCACTGCACCGTGCAGTTGGTCCGTGTCGTCCAGTGTGACCGTTACCGATTTACCTTCGGCAATTTGTCCGTCTTCGCCCAGCGTGTATACATCGGCACGGCTGCCGTTGAGCGTGATGGAAACGTCGCCGCCGATCTTCGCTTTTTCCTCGGCATCTTTTCCTTTTCCTGTTGCAAAAATATCTGGACACGAAGTGATGGGGCCACCGGTTAATGTAATTTCTACTGCACCGCTTACATTGCCTTCCTCACCGCCGCCATGAATATCTCCGATTACTTCTTTGCTATCCAATATGTTTATGCTCACATTTCCGTTTACATTAGCCTCGTTACCGCCACCCCAAACAGTATCTGAAGCGATCGTGCTGTCTTTCATTTGAATGGTAACATTTCCTTCCACTGTTGCTCCATCATAACCTCCGCCATAGAGAGCCGCAGCATTGTTGGTCATGTCAATATTTTGGGCAATAATCGCAACTTCGCCCACTGGAGCTGTCTCTCCACATCCACCGCCATAAATCGGGCGGCCAAACCCGTTATTCAATGCAGAGAGATCTATTGATACTTTCCCCGTTACTGCTGCGCTCTTTTTGTTGGGATATCCAACCTCTCCTCCACCGTATATGGCATTATCTGTTACAGAGTTAGCAAATTTTAAGTTAACATTTCCCGTAACAGTGGCATCTTTGTCTTTTGCATATCCGCCGCCGCGGACATGTTGTACTTTACCGCAGTTTTGGATGGTCAGGTTAACATCTCCAGTGACCGTTCCATTATAGCCTCCGCCATAGACTCTGGTTACCGGAACAGAAGCATTGATGGTGACGGATGTCCCTGTGGTAATGTCTTCATTAAGGCCACCACCTATAATATAACAACCGGATGCCTCCTCCTGGCGCTCAGTATCGGGATTATATTCTGCATTCGCATTGTAGAGTATCTCAACCTTCTCCCCTATCATCAGCGGATTTCCGTTGGCTACAATAACATAATTGCCAATGTATGGACTGGATGAGGTTATACCTTCCTCCTCATAATACACATCAAAGCTCACTCCATCAATCGAAAGCGGGCCGCTCAAATTGATATTTGGTGTACCCTCAGATATCGCATGATAATGGAATTTCAGAACTGCGTCCTCGTCCTTCCCTACCAACTCGGTCTCTACCGTGGGGCTTGTCCATGTATCAACACTGACAATCCCAACAACCACAATTTGAACAGGTCCTCCTTTGTCGTTTGCTATCTCTGTTGCATGATCCAGCGTTGTTGCGTTTTCCTCACTGGTTCCGTCCTTATCATTACTTCCTGATTCTGAGACATAAAGTACGCTTGGCTCTGCACTTCCCAGCGGTTTTCCTACCGCCAAAGCATACGGCGCCAGAGACAGCACAAAGCACAGTGCCAACAGCGCCGCGGTCCATCGCTTCTTCATCTTCGTTTCCTCCTTTGTCTTCCCGGCAAATCTTCCTTTCTCCCGGGGCTGTCAAAAGGTGTACCTTTTGATAGCATGCAAAATACAAAGGAAATGACAGGTCTTTTTAGGCGAATATTCCGAATTTTCCAACAAAATTCTTGCATCTTTCGATGTTTTATTGTAAACTATTGCATATAAAAACAGCTATCAAAAGGTACACCTTTTGATAGCTGCTGTCCTTTCCAGCATAAAAAAAGAAGCCGCTTCTGGTAGCTACTCATAAAACAGTATCAACCAACAAATTGAAATAGGGTAGCTGCCATACAGGGTGCAGAAAAGAGCGAGTAAGAAATGAAGCGTTTCTTGCCCGCTTTTTTCATGCTCCTTGTTACGCAATAGGGGTTGAAAAAGCCTTGATATAAGCGGCTTTGCGGGTGCGTTTTCCGCGTGGCAAGGGTTTTATACCTTTTTTCTCAAAAACGCCTTTCTACTGCGTAACAAATCTGTGGTAATTATCTGAGGAAGCATAGACCACATATCTCGGTTTTCCCGTTGTTGGATTATCCAATATTGGATTTTCCGACATCGGAAAATCCAACGCAATTAAATAAAGATATACTAACTAAAGAAAAACCAAATACAGATTTAATCAAATACCTATTCCTATCCTTTCCTTTCCCTAATCCCTCTCCTTTGGGGCAAGGTATAGCGGCAGAGCCGCCGGAACGGAAAAGAATGGAACAGAAGCGACAATACAAAATATCGTTTGCCATGTTACGCAGTAGAACGCCATTTTTAAGGGTGGGAGTATAAAACCTTTACCCTTGCCCCTATCGTCGCTGTAACGCGCTTAAATCAAGCGAGAAACGCACCCTATCGCATAACATTCCATACTGGATTGAGAGCGCAAGCGGTCTATCCGATTGCGCTCTCTTGGTTGCCCAACAGCAAAGACGGAAACAGTCGTCAAGGACGCTTGCGCAAAGTTTATCCTTGACGACTGTTTTTGACTTTGCTATCTGTTACCTGTCAAATCGGAATTGCAGGATAGCTTTGATAAGCTGTGCTTTTAAGCGGTCTTGAATATCGTCGTTGATATGTCCACGATAGGTAGACAAATATTTTATACGCCCCTCGTAGTGCCGCAATACTGCGGCTATCGCTTCCGGCTCTCCGGCAACAGCTTTTTCAATGGTTTCAAAGGGTATCAGCTTCTTATTCCTCATGTTTCGTTTTCTCCAATTCTTTTCTTAACTGTTTCAATGCCGCCAACTTCCAATAGTTTACTGTGCTTCTGCTCCGTCCGTACTCATTCCCGATTTTTCTTTCGCTGTAACCAAGGAAGAAATTCATCAGCAGAACAGTACGCCTTTGTTCTGACAGATTAGCTAATGCGTCGGCTAACCGTCTACTTGTAACGACAACTTCTTTTCCTTGCACGACAAAAACAGTCGGCTTCTCATAAACATACTGCTCAAAGTAGTTGTCGGTTGCAAATGGTTCAAAAGACGTTTCTGACATCAGATAGTCAAGCGACACTTCATGCTTCTGTTTTCGTCCCAAATCGCGGTACGCGTTGATTGCCGCGTTACGGAGAACGACTTTACAGAACGCGGCAAAGGCATATTCGATATGCTCCATAAATTGTTCGGAATACCTCATTTTCTCATCACCCCCTTTCTTTCCAGTAGGGGGCTATTACAACAAACGCCCATGCAGGCGTAAAACCGCATGGGCGTTTGGTAATATGAGTTATTTAAGCAATTATGATGATTTGTGTATTCATCTCTATGGTTGCAAAAGACCGTTGCATGGAATAGGCTTTTTTTAATAATGGAATAGAATTAAAAATGTGAAAAAGAAACATGGCAATATCTCCCGACACCGCCATGTCTATAAAAATAATTGTGTATTTGCCGCTATTCCATTTTATATACAGGAAATGGCGGTTTGTTTTCCTATCACAAAACAGAAAGAGCCAATAATCATAAGATTTATTTCTTGTGATTATCGGCTCTGCGTCAATGCGTCTGGCTCTGTGATAACTGAAATATTCAAATTTTTTACATTGATAAGATTTTCCTGCTTGCACTTCGGACAGTATAGGGGAAAATTCTTTATTTCTGTATCTTCCCGTATCCTTAATCGGGTTTTATTATTGCATACAGGACATAAAATCCATTTTTCTTGTTGCAATGCACCACCTCATTTCTAATCAAACTACCTTTAATGATAATCAGAAACAGAGTGCTGAAAAATCACTTGTTCCCCCAAAATGGTAATTGCTTTCTTGCTACATTGATTTACACACCGATAGCATAACGTACACCGTCCGTCTGCTATCATCTTATCTTCTGATAATGACAAATTGTTCATAGGACACACCACTGCACATTTCCCGCACTTTATACAAGCGTTGGTATCTATCTGTATTTTGTCTGAATATTCTTGTGTTTTACGGTAAAACCAAAGCCGCTGTCCCAAAAGCCCTGCAATATGGCATAAAAATCCCAAACCGTCTTTAGTTGGAGTACCATTTTTCAAATTGTACACCGCTGATTTTATGCGTTCTTCCGCTTGTATGACAATTTGCTTATTTTGAGCCGGAGTACGCTTTAAGGCTTTTACATCACAAATACAATCCGGCATTTTCAAATGAAGTCCACCCCATACCTGTGCGCCGTATCTCTCGAACAATCTTGCAGATACGCCTGCACCATCGCCGCTAAACAGTCCCATTGTTGCAATAATGAAAATACGTTTTCCTTTCCATACATCAGAATTTTCGCAGATAAAATCCCGTACAATTTTAGGTAAGTTACTGTAATAGATTGGATAAGCAAAAATGATGTCTTTATGATATGTAACTTTTTCCATTGTACCTGTATCTTCTAACGGGGTTATGTCAATGTTCCTGTCATATAGAGCAACAAACTTTTCTAAACAATATTTTGTATTTCCTGTTCCGCTAAAATAAATCCCAATCATATTTTTTCTCCCGTATTATCTAAAAAGGAAAGTTGAAAAACGTCCATAAAATCAATGACTTTCTCTCTCCAGTCATTATCATAATTTACATTATTCATGGTGGCTAATGAAGTAATACCATGTATAAAAGCCCAAATGGTTATGATAATATCATTTTGCTTTCCTTCTGAATAGTGCGTCTGCTCTAATAATTCACTTACAACATTTTTATATATGATATAAGGTTTATAGTTTTGGTCATCTGGTATTGATAATGATAAGTCAATTTTTATATTGGATTGAGAATATAAAAATTGAAAATAAGCAGGGTTGTCTACAAAGAAAGATACATAGGCTATTCCCATATCTTTTAATATTTCTGCAACATTATTATTCTTTTGAACTGTACTTTCTAATTGTTTAGAAAATCTATCTGTGATAAATAATTGCATTGCTTCAAGAAGTTCCTCTTTATTTTGAAAATGGCTATAAGGGGCAGCATGGCTGACACCACACGCCGCAGCTACCTTTCTCAAAGAAAAAGCATTTACTCCCTCTGTATTTACAATCTGAATACCTGTTTCAATCAATGCGTTTCGCAAGTCCTTGTGATGATAAGTCTGTCGTTGCTGTTCCATGCTAATTCCTCCAATCTTTACACTGTCTATATTATAAGGTTTAAACTTTACGGTGTCAAGTTTGAGGGGGATTTTAAGTTGTGATACTTGAAATTATTTTTCCATAAACGGTTATTTATTTGGCATTTCAAAAACTTTTCCGTAATAAGAGATAAGAAAAACTTTTTGAAAAATTTTCGCTTAAACTTTGGCACAATCGCCTTGCGCGGTGTAGTAGGTAGTGAAAGGAATTTCAGAGGGTTTGGGATACTTCCCAACAAGCAAAATGCGGTGCCTTTTACGGAAAGGGTACCCTTTTCCTATGCTTGCTACGAAACTTATCACATTACAAATCAAAGAAAGGACGGAAAGGAATGGAACGGAAACACAAAATCAAGGACGGGCATATCGTAGTAGAAAATCCGCTGTTTCAAGAGTTGCCTACGCATGAGGTAACGATAAAATCCGGCAGGACGCTCTATCGGTTTACGGGGAGTTATGACGGAGAAAGGAGCCTGCCCCACAAGGTTTTACGCCTCATGGAGCAGGAAAAGGACAAAAAAGATGTTGATTAAAAATACAGGAGCCGATACAATAAAGACAAGCAATCCTGTATTGGCAGACTGCCCGCCGACGAAAGGAGCAGAAACTATGTTAAGGCAGTCTGACAAAATTACCGCCCTCTATTGCCGCTTATCGCGCGACGACGAATTACAGGGCGACAGCAACAGCATTGTTAATCAAAAGGCAATTTTAAGTAAATACGCAAAAGAAAATCATTTCTCAAATATTTCGTTTTTCGTGGACGACGGGTATTCTGGAACAAATTTCAACCGTCCGAGTTGGAGCGAACTTTTGGAACGGATTGAAAACGGAGAAGTGGCGACGCTGATTGTCAAAGATATGTCGCGGCTCGGACGTGATTATCTGAAAGTGGGATTTTATACCGAAGTTCTGTTCGTTGAAAAGAGAGTGCGATTTATAGCTATCAACAATGGCATAGACAGCGCAAACCAACAGGACAGCGACTTTACCCCCTTTTTGAACATCATCAACGAGTGGTATGCAAAGGACACAAGCAAGAAAATCCGCGCTGTGATGAAGTCAAAAGGAGAAGCGGGCGAACATCTCTGCACAAATCCGCCATATGGTTACATGAAAGACCCGGATAACAGAAAACATTGGATTGTGGACGGAGAAGCCGCCGAAGTAGTCAAGCGGATATTCGCCCTTTGTTTGGACGGTTACGGACCGTCGCAGATTGCTCGTATTCTGAAAGAGGATAAAGTCATAACGCCGACAATCCATTTTCAGCAGACAGGCAGGGCAACGAGGAACACGCCGCCGGACAAGCCCTATAACTGGACGGGCGATACCATAGCTGATATTTTGGAGCGTCCAGAATATCAAGGGCATACGGTAAACTTCAAAACCTATAAGCAGTCCTACAAGAACAAAAAAACCTGTTACAATCCAGAGGAAAAATGGCTTGTGTTTGAGAACACCCACGAAGCAATCATTGACGCTGACACATGGGCGCGGGTACAGGAATTACGCAAGAACAAACGCCGCCCGACAAGGACAGGTAAGACGAATATGTTTTCCGGCATTGTGCGCTGTGCCGACTGCGGCGAAAAGCTGTATTACTGCACAAGCAAGAACTTTGAAGCGCGGCAAGACCATTTCGTTTGTTCCACTTCAAGGCTCAAAGGAAAAGAAATTTGCTCAACACATTTTATCCGCGCGGTCGTACTGGAACAGGACGTGCTTGCTCACATGAGATTGACGATTGCCTGTGTCGCTAACCATGAAGAACAATTCCGTAAAGCGATGGGCGCAAAGCAGAAAGCCGAAGCGAAAAAGGAATTGGCGGCGAAGCGGCGGCAACTGACGCAAGGAGAACGACGGATAGAAGAACTTGACCGATTATTCAAGCGTATTTATGAGGATAACGCCAACGGGAAATTATCTGACAGCAGATTTCAAATGCTCTCCGATGATTACGAACAGGAGCAGGAAGAACTGCGGAAAAAGCTGTTGCGATTGAACGAAGAAATTACCAAACAGGAAGAACAATCCGAGAACATTGACAGGTTCATCAGCAAAGTACGGAAATATCTTGACTTGGACGAGTTGACGCCCGCTGTACTGAATGACATGGTAAAGGCGGTGTATGTTCACGCGCCAGATAAGTCAAAGGGGCATAGGGAACAGCAGATTGACATTTCCTATGACCTTGTGGGAATACTCCCCGCGTCTTTACTGAATGACCTGCAAAACGGAGAAACGGCATAGCCCACAAGCTACGCCGTTTCCCAAAAACATTTCTAATACTGTCTTATGAGTGCCGCTCTTCCGCGGCTTCTTTTTTGTTCCAATCCTTAGTAATTCTCTGCCTTCACCTCAAAGAACGCCTGGGGATGGCTGCACACAGGACATACGTCAGGCGCTTTGTCGCCATACTCCAGATGACCGCAGTTGCGGCAGTACCAGACCTTCACGGAGGACTTCTTGAAGACCTCGTCGTTCTCCAAGTTCTCCACCAGCTTCAGGTAACGTTCATAGTGGGACTTCTCAATCTCACCCACAGCGGCGAACATATCCGCGATGCGGTGGAAGCCCTCCTCCCGGGCCTCCTCGGCCATGCGCTTGTACATGGAGGTCCACTCCTCATGCTCGCCCTCGGCGGCGGCCATCAGGTTCTCCGCGGTGGTGCCGATGCCGCCCAGTTCCTTGAACCAGAGCTTGGCATGCTCCTTCTCATTGCCGGCGGTCTCCTCGAAGAATGCGGCGATCTGCTCAAAGCCGTCCTTCCGGGCCTGGCTGGCATAATAAGTATACTTGTTCCGGGCCTGGCTCTCGCCGGCAAATGCCTCCCACAGGTTGGCTTCGGTCTTGCTGCCTTTCAGTTCCATAATAAAGCTCCTTTCAAAAAATGAATGTGAATCTATGTTTGATGACTTCTACTCGTTCGGAACAGGAGGAATCCTGTGTCTTTAGGATACTCGATTCCGAGCGTCTATACAGTGACTTTAACACATTCTGTCAAAAAAGATAAGTGGTAATTTTGGTTTTTTTATGATTTATTAAAAATTTTATTTTGGCACATACTACTCCCACGGCCTTGCGCCGTAATTTTACGAAATGAAGCAACGGAGGGAAGGTATGGTTCGCAAACTGATGACCGCCGCTCTCATCCTCACCCTCGGCCTGGCGCTCACCGCCTGCGGCCAGAGCGCTGACACAAACAACAGTGCCGAGCAGACCGTCGTGCGCATCGGCACGCCCGCCACCGGCGACCACGGTGCCCGCATGCTCGAGGCCGCGCGCGTCGCGGCGGAGAAGCAGTATTTCGAAGAGGAACTGGCGAAGGTGGGCTGCCGCCCCGAGTATGTCGGCTTTGACGGTGCCGGCCCCGCCGTGAACGAGGCCATGATCTCCGGCGACCTCGACGTCGCCATCTACGGCGACATGCCCGCGCTGGTGCTCGCGAGCAAGTTCAGCGGCGTGACCTTCATCGCCATGGACAACAGCGCCGTGCAGCAGGGCATCGTCGTCCAGAAGGACGCAGGCATCAACTCCGTCGAGGATCTGCGCGGCAAGCGCGTCATCGCCGAGACGGGTACCACCTGCCAGAAGTTCCTCATCTCCCTGCTTGAGAGCGCAGGTATGACGCAGGACGACGTCCAGCAGATCAACGCCACCACCGCCAACGCACAGGTGGAGTTCGCCGCCGGTGAGGCCGACGCCGTCGTGCTGCCGTGCATGGCGGCCTATCGCCTGATCGACGAGAAGGGTGTGGGTACGATGCTGGCCGTGGCCGGAAACGACGAGCGGCTCGACTCGCAGTACGTCGTCTCCGCGCGCAATGACTTCCTCGAGAAGAACCCCGACGCGGCCGCCGCCATCATCCGCGCCCTCAGCCGCGCGCAGGCCTTCGCCGCCGAGAATCCCGAGGAGATCTATTCCCTCTTCGCCGACTCCAACTACTCCGCCGACGTCTACCGCTCCGTCTACAGCTTCGACACGAGCTTTTCCTACTTTGACCCCGAGATCACGCCCGTTTGCGTCGAGAAGCTCAAGAGCCTGAACGACTACGCCCTTGAGAAGGGTCTGATCTTCTCCTCCGTCGACATCGACGCCATCGTTGACACCTCCTACTATCAGGCGGCGATGGGGAGCAACGGATGAGCGCCTACGACTACTCCGACCGCGCCAAGCCCGCCAGCGCACACACCAAAGCGGTGAACGCGCAGCTCGCGCATGAACTGGGACTGGAGGGCGACGCGCCCGCGTGGCGCGAGCTGGAGCTGGCGCGCGAGGGCCTTGTGCGCGCGGCAGAGGATCTTGTGATCCGCGACGGGGACGGCCACGTCATCTGGGATCTCGACGCCTTCCGCTTCCTGCAAAGTCCCGTCCCGGACGAGCGCGTCAACCCGAGTCTCTGGATGAGCGGGCGCGCAAACCTCATCGCGGGGCTGTTCGAGGTCGTGCCGGAGAAGATCGAGCTGCTGGGCCGCTGCCAGTACAACGAGCTGCCGTTCGAGATCAACCGCAGCCGCGACGCCGACGAGGCGCTGCGCCTGAAGTACCGCTATCTCGACCTGCGCAACCCGGCTGTCAAGCAGAACATCATCCTCCGCTGCCAGGTGGTGGCCGCGCTGCGCGCCGCCATCGAATCCTGCCGCGCGCCGTTCACGGCCTAAGGAGCGCTGCCTATGGCTTCCATGAAGGATATCAAGACGCGCATCCGCAGCGTCGAGAGCACCCAGCAGATCACCCGCGCCATGGAGCTCGTCGCCACGTCCAAGCTGCGTCATGCGCGCGAGCGGGTCGAGCGCTCCCGCCCCTTCCACGAGGTGCTGGGTGAAGCCATCGCGGGCATTCAGGCCGGGCTGAAGGAAACGCCGTCCGTCTATTCCGAGATGCGCCCCGTGAAGAAGACCTGCTTCGTCGTCATCGGCGGCGACCGCGGTCTGGCAGGCGGCTACAACGCCAACCTGCACCGGCTCGTGCTCTCGCTGGCGGGCAGCGAGCCCTACTGCGTGCTGCCCATTGGCAAAAAGCCGCTCGAGCAGTTCACCCGCAGCGGTGCGGAGCTCGTCAGCACCTACTTTGGCCTTGCCGCCTCCGTCGGCATCGGCGACTGCATGCAGATCGCCCGCCTGCTGTGCGACGGCTTTGCAGCCGGGCGCTATGACCGCGTGACCGTCGTCTATACGGAGTTCCGCTCCATGCTCTCACAGGTCCCCGCCTCTGCCGACGTTCTGCCGCTGCAGCTCACGGGCGATGCAAAGTACCAGAGCGCGACCGTCGAGGACGACCCTGCCGCCCTGGTTGCGGCCATCGTGCCGCAGTATGTCTCCGGCGTGCTGTATTCCGCCCTCTGTGAGGCCTCTGCCTCCGAGCACGGTGCGCGCCGCACGGCCATGAACGCCGCCAATAAAAACGCCGGTGAGCTCATCGACTCGCTGGTCCTCAAATACAACCGCGCGCGGCAGGCAGCCGTCACGCAGGAGATCACAGAAATCGTTTCCGGCGCCGAGGCGCTGTAACGGAAAGGAGTCAACCGAATGCAGGAAAAGAACATTGGTTCCGTCGTGCAGATCATCGGCCCGGTGCTGGACATCCGCTTCCCGGCCGGTCACCTGCCCGACCTGCTCAACGCCATCGAGATCGAGCGCGACGGCGGCAAGCTTGTCTGCGAGGTCGCCCAGCAGCTCGGCGACGATGTGGTCCGCTGCATCGCCATGAGCTCGACGGACGGCATGGTGCGCGGCATGGAGGCCGTAGACACCGGCTCGCCCATCAAGGTCCCCGTCGGCAACGAGACGCTCGGCCGCGTCTTCAATCTGCTCGGCCGCGCCATCGATAATAAGCCCCAGCCCGTCACCTGTGAGAAGTGGAGCATCCACCGCGACCCGCCCGCCTATGACGAGCAGCAGACCTCCACGGAGATCCTCGAGACCGGCATCAAGGTCGTCGACCTGATCGCCCCCTATGCCAAGGGCGGCAAGATCGGTCTGTTCGGCGGCGCAGGCGTCGGCAAGACGGTCCTCATCATGGAGCTCATCAACAACGTCGCCAGGCAGCACGGCGGCATCTCCGTCTTCGCGGGTGTCGGCGAGCGCACCCGCGAGGGCAATGACCTCTATAATGAGATGCAGCAGTCCGGCGTTATCAACAAGACCGCCCTCGTCTACGGTCAGATGAACGAACCTCCCGGAGCCAGAATGCGCGTGGCGCTGTCCGGCCTGACCATGGCCGAGTACTTCCGCGACCGCGAGGGGCAGGATGTTCTGCTCTTCATCGACAACATCTACCGCTTCACGCAGGCAGGCTCTGAGGTCTCGGCCCTGCTTGGCAGAATGCCCTCCGCCGTGGGCTACCAGCCGACACTGGCCACGGAAATGGGCGCGCTGCAGGAGCGCATCACCTCCACAAAGAAGGGCTCCATCACGTCCGTGCAGGCCGTTTATGTCCCTGCTGACGACCTGACGGACCCGGCCCCGGCCACGACGTTCGCCCATCTGGACGCAACGACCGTTCTGGACCGCGGCATCGCCTCGCTTGGCATCTACCCTGCCGTCGATCCGCTGGAGTCCACATCCCGCATCCTGACGCCGGACGTGGTCGGTCTGGAGCACTACGAGGTCGCCCGCGAGACGCAGCGCA
>OGRN01001405.1_pt1 | contig 21001 bp, 19 predicted proteins | sample 1553401 | NCBI WGS metagenome assembly OGRN01 (sample SAMEA2580096, study PRJEB22360) | human gut metagenome | biome: human gut; feature: human-associated habitat; material: faeces | place: Denmark | collected 2008/2010 | reverse complement strand
CAGCGTCATCGCGCACGAGCATGAGCACCCGCACGACCACTTCACGGCCGCGCACCCGGACACCGACTGGCGCGCCGCCGTCGAGCACGGCGAGGCTATCGGTCTCGGCACGACGCACTACGAGCTCGTGACGGTGTGATTCTGCTTTCATGCAAAAGGCTCCCCCATCAGAAGGTGCTAATGAGGGATATGCAAAAAACATATTTTTAACTGGCATTCTTCAAGCGGGTTGCAAAAGAATAATGACCATATCGGGTTTCGTGCCTGGTATGGTCGTTTTCTCTATTGTTGAATATCCAATTTATACTCGTTGTTAAGCGACTTCAAGTATAAAAAGTTTCCGATGCATCCGTTTAAGCGCCGATGACTAATAATCCGTGACGCTCTGGCGGAGGCGGGTGTCCGCGCGGGATTTGCAAGACCGATCACCGGGGAGATCGCCACCGCGACGGTTATGGGCAGCGGCGCGCTTGCTATGAACAGCTCCGAGCACCCAATCGCACTCATGAACGCGGTGTGCTCCCCCGGCGGCACGACCATCGAGGGCGTGTGCAAGCTGCGTGAGCCCGGCTTCGACACCGCCGTGCAGCAGGCGCTCCAGGCGATAATCGACAAGGACTTCTTTTTGGAGACGAACTGACGCGCCTGCCAGTACGGTTGTTGCGGTATCCCGACCGGTGATTGCCGACGAAACAATAAAAAACGGGCGACCATTGGTCGCCCCTACAGTGTTGCCTGTACTTCCGACAATGATTGCATTTTAATGATTTTTTCCGCAGCCCGTCACAGTGCGGCAGCAGTTTATTAAAACACCATTGTTCGTGGCGAAACGCCGGTAGCGGCGAGTGACCGACCAGTGGCCGCCCGCATATTCGCGGTTTGTTATTGTCGAGATGACGCAGCTAAACCCACTACCAGTGTTGGTAACGCAATGCCCGCCACGGCGAGTGGCACAATCCCTCCGGCTTGCCGCCATGCGGCAACCCACCTCCCTTTACGCAAGGGAGCCAATGGGTGCGTCAATGTGCCTCTGAAAAAATAGCTTAACAGTCACTTAATACAACGATAAATAATTGACAAAGTGTATAGTTTCATGATATAAACTATTGATAGACCGAAACTGCAAAATATATTATTTATAGGGGGAAAATTGTAGGGGGAAAATTGTAGGGGGAAAAACAACGGCAAACAGACCGAATATTCTTGCGCTGGCTTCTAAGATCAGCCTTGAAAGCATGACCTAACCGGTATTACCTACAAGGATCCCGAGTATAGAATTCTTGAGCCCATCGTCGACGACGATATGTGCTCTGTCATGATGCGCATGCGTCTTGAGAAGGAGTTTTTTCCGCAGAGGAGCTTGCAAAGAAGTGCAAAAAGAGCGTTGAATATGTTCAGGAGCAGTGCAATAAGCTCGTAGCTGCGGGCGTTATCCGCGTTCGCTATGCACGAGATCAGAGTTGTCCGCTCAATGGTCAAAACCGTCACCGATTTTGCCAGGCAAAACGACATTAAGGAGGTCGCGGAGATCGTCCTCGATATAGGCGAGCTGTCGCTGGTCATCCCCAAGTATGTTGAGGATATATATCCCGTCGTCGTTGGGGATACATGGCTCAAGGACACAAAGCTTGTGATCAATGTCATTCCCGGCATGGCTGAATGCGACGAATGCAACGAGCTGTTCAATGTCATTGAGCACGAGGGCTATTGCCCCAACTGCGGCAGCTTTGAAAAGACCATACTTTCGGGCAAGGATTTTCTCATCCGCGAGATACACATACCCGAAGACTGAAAACATTTGGGCTCCATGTTTACCATGGAGCCCCTCAGCGTACAAAAAGTCAGAGACTTTTTTATACGCTTCAAAAACGCCACATTTTTTGTAAAAATAAATTTACAGATTTTTTTTCTTATAGATAAACCAGGAAGCTGCAATGCTGAATGCAATTAGATAGACTGTCAGGATCAGGACACTGAGGTAATTGACTCCACCGCCGGAAGCAATGGTACGGATCAGATGACTGGTCTGTGACAGTGGAAGAGCAGCTACAAAATTCCCAAGAAAGCCCGGGATCTTCTCTGTAGAGAAGAAGGTGTTGCACAAAAAAGCCATTGGCATAATGATATAATTGGAAAAACGAGGTACATCCGCATGGTTTTTGGCAAGGAAAGAAACCACAACACCGATGGCTGAAAATACAGCACCGTTGAGGAACATCACCAGCAATGACCATCCGTTGAACACAAGACCGGTTCCGATCGGCATGGTCAGAAGAAGGATGATTCCTCCTGCATAAAGCCCGCGGAGACTGCCTCCGATGATCTGTCCGGCAATAAACTGCCACAGAGGTGTCGGAGATATCATAACCTGGTCAAAGGCTTTCTCATAAAGACGCTGCACATTCAGATTCTGTGCGATAGCATTAAAGCTTCCGTTCATTGTAGTCAGTGAAACCACACCCGGGATCAGGAAATTCAGATAAGGCTCTCCGTGTGAGGAGGTCTGGATCCCCATTCCAAAAACGATCAGATACATCAGCGGCGCGATCATGGCCGCCAGCGTGATCTTATAGAAATCCCTTCGGAACTCCACCCATTTTTCCCATAAAATAGTAAGTATTCCCATGATAATTCATCGTCCATTCTGTTAAATTATAAGATAACTGTGGCTGACGCCGGCTTATCGCTGCATTAGATGCCTGCCTGCGCGCTCCACAAAAACATCCTCCAGAGTTGTCTCACGAAGGGTGCACTGTCCGTCCAGAGAGGACAGAAAAGAGATGGCCTCTTCCCGACTGTGGAAGTAGTGGCTTTTTGCCCCTTCCGGTGTTTCCTGATCTACGGTGTATTTGCCCAGGCCGTCGATCAGGCCCGATGGAGTATTGATCTCCTCCAGCTTTCCGTGATCCATAAGTGCTACCCGGTTGCAGAGAGACTGTGCCTCTTCCATATAGTGGGTTGTCAGAAGAATGGTCAGATTTTTTCCGTTCAGCTGACGGAGAAGATTCCACATCTGTCGTCTGGAAAGCGCGTCCATGCCTGCGGTGGGCTCGTCCAGAAGAAGGATCTCTGGACTTGTGAGAAGTGCCCGGCATACCATTAGCTTTCGTTTCATACCACCGGAAAGCTTCCGCACAGTCCGCTTGCGGAAGGGAAGAAGTCCGCAGAAATCCAGAAGCTCTTCGGTTTTCCGTTTGATCTCTTTTCGTGGCATGAAATAAAGACGGCCCTGATATTCCATGATCTCGTCCATGTTCATATCCTGGCGCATGGAATATTCCTGCGTGATCACGCTGATCTTGCGCTTCAGATCCGGTCGGTTGCGTCCAAGTGTCTGCCCGTCAATGAGGATTTCGCCCTTTGTGGGCAGGAGCAGAGTGGAAAGCAGACTAATCGTGGTAGTCTTTCCGGCACCGTTGGGTCCCAGCAGACCGAAAAATTCGCCGGTTTCTATGCGAAGATCCAGAGAATCCACAGCAGTAAAACTGTCGAATTTTTTTGTGAGATTTTTTGTTTCGATCATCTCTGTTCATTTCCTTTCGTTTGTATGCAAATTTCACTCTATTATACTGGAAAAGAAGAGACATTTCAACAATTCTGAGATGTTCTTTACAGAAAAGGGGCATTGTGCTATAGTGATACGAAGAAAAAATAAAAAACGGAGAGAAAACCATGAAACACAGGATGAGAACAATAATGCTGCTTCTTCTGACTATGCTGCTGCTATGCCCGATACAGGTTCTGGCTGCAGGTGGAGAGAACGCAGTGAAGACAGATCTGGAGGACGGAGAATATTCCATACAGGTGGAGCTGGAAGGCGGAAGCGGAAAGGCCAGCGTTTCTTCCCCCACATTGATGCTAGTAAAAGAGGGGAAGATGTATGCACGGCTCCAGTGGAGCAGCTCCAACTATGATTATATGATCGTAGATGGGGAAAAATATCTCAATGAGAGCGAGGAAGGCAGAAATTCTGTTTTTACTGTCCCGGTAACTGTCCTGGATGATAAGATGGAAGTGATTGCAGATACACTGGCCATGGGTGCTCCTCATGAGATCGATTATACACTGACCTTTTATGAGGCTTCCATTGGCTCCAAGGGCCAGCTTCCTCAGGAGGCAGCAAAAAGAGTGGTTGCAGTTGCGCTGGTGATCATCATCGGCGGCGGTATCCTGAATTATTTTGTAAACAAAAGGAATCGGTGTTAAACCGGTTCTTTTTTTATGTTCTTTCGCATAATATACATAATAATGAACATGTATAAAGATGGAAGGAAGGGAACATCATGGATACAGTACAGGATAAAACCTACGAAGCAATTTATTATTCATTGTGGGAGGCAGCCAGGCGTTACAGCAGCTTTACACAGTTTCGGGTGATCGGAAAAAGCCACGATGACCGGATGATCCCTATGCTGGAGATCGGACAAGGAGATGCCTGTATTTTCTGTGTGGCCGGCTTTTCCGGAACGGATGGACAGATGACGGACAGGCTTACCAGGATGGCATTGGAGCTTTGCAGAATATATGAATGCAACTGGACCGTGGACGAGCTTTATGAGGTAAAAAAGCTCCTGGATCAGACCAGGCTTTGTATCATACCGGTGGTCAATCCAGATGGATATGAGATCTGCCGGAAGGGCTACAATACTGTGCGAAATCCCATTTTCCGTCAAATGCTGAAAATGCAGGATGTTCCCTGCGATGAATTCGAGGGGAATGCAAGAGGAATGGATACTGCAAGGAATTTTCCCACCACCTTTTGCAGCAGAAAAAAGATCCATCAGCAGCCTGCCAGTGAAAATGAGACACGTGCACTGATCCGGATCTTTCAGGAATACGGAGGACGTGGCCTGCTGGTTTTCTGCGGATATGGAAAAAAGGTGGTTTATTACCGGCGGGATCAGAATTTTTCCACTGGTCAGAGATGCTACCGTCTTGCACGCCACCTGAAAAAATGTACCAGGGGAAAGCTGGAGCAGCTTGCTGTAGAACGAGAAGCGCAGAACGGGCGAAGGAGCACAGGCAGGCCGGAACAGTATTACGGAGAAATGATCCGCCAGCCGGCTTTCCGGATCGAATTGCCGGTAAATTCCGGAAATAAAGAAGAGGAAGAACGGGAAATCCGTGATCTGATGCTGCTTCCATTGGAATATATTTACTCTCTGGTACAGCTGTAAAAAAATCTGGCGTTGCACGGATGCAGGGTCTGTCAGCTTATGAAAAATAGGGTGACAGACATACCCGCTGAGAAACCAGTGTCGAATCCTGTCGGACGAATTTGATTGACTTCCGGATCTGCGGACCCTATAATAACATCATCTGAAACAAATCTTTTTTAACAAATGTCGCAGGAATCCTTCACCTCTGTAAGTAATGAGAGGAACTGCACATCTGAGCATATCTGCTCGAATAATTTCCATTCAGTATTTTTGCTGTATTATTATTTTGATCATGCTTGTCCTCACTTCAAAATCTGTGAGTTTAAGTGATGGGAGCATGTTGCGAATTGCCATATTAACTGCTATACAGGGAGGACTTTTTTATGGCTCAATTTATGTGGGGCAGGTCTCCGCCGGAATTTTCCTGATATCCGAACACTGTTTCTTTCCCTGCAGAGGGAAGTGATCATCAAATATCGTATGTAGAACAGAATACAGGAATGAAAATATTTTTTCGATGTATCGGCAACACAGTTCTGGGACTGATGCTGGTGATGGCATTGGTGCTTCTTATTCCTGGACTTTTCGGGATCCGGCCCTATGTGGTCTATTCCGGATCCATGGAACCTGAGATCCCAACCGGAGCTGTGGTTTTTACAAAGGAAGGAGAGTTTTCTCCGAAAAAGGGAGATATCATTACTTTTCATAACGGAGATACCGTTGTCACCCATAGAGTGGTTAAAAAAGAAAAGGATATCTTTATCACAAAAGGTGACGCCAACAAGACAGAAGATCCTGTTCCCGCAGAGGCGTCACAGATCATCGGGCGGGTAGTCTTTCACCTGCCTTATCTGGGCTACGTGATCCATTTTCTGAAAGCCCGGATCCCTTTTGCCGCAGTTTGCATAGCGGCATGTCTGTCAGTACTCTTTGATCTGGCATATACCCCAAAAAAGAAAAAAATACAGGGAGGAATTTAATCATGATGAAAAACAGAAAACTGGTAAAAGGAATCGCACTTGCTGCTGTGATCACTGCACTGGCAGCCGGAGGAACAGCTGCATATCTCACGGATTTTGAAACGGCAACCAACAGCTTTACCGTAGGAAAAGTGGATATCGACCTGGATGAGCCTAACTGGAAACCGGAGGACAATACAGATCTGGTTCCTACTCAGGTGATCCGGAAGGACCCCTATGTAGCAAATAAAGGAGTAAATGAAGCATTTGTCTATCTGGAAGTTTCTGTTCCGGTCCGAAATGTGATCACGGTAGCCAAGGATGGTACCAGGAATGCGCTTGCAAAAACAGAGCTGTTCAGCTTCACCAAAAACAAGGACTGGACACAGCTGGAGCGGACCGAAGTGGGGCAGAATATGGTCTACACCTATGCATATAACCACATCCTGAAGCCGGGAACAAAGACAACAACTCTTTTTGATACAGTAACCTTTGCCAATATCATCGAAGGTCAGCTGGATACACAGCAGATTGATATGCCGGTACGGGCTTATGCGATCCAGGCTACCAATACCGGGGATGACAAGACTACGGTTCTGGAGCAGGCAACTGCTGCTTACCAGAAATATGTAAATCAGAATAAAGGACAGGCCGGTGGTGTCACGAAATGAATAAATTAAAAAGACCCGTTTTCCTTCTCCTGACAACAGGGCTCCTGTGCGCAACAGGGACTGCGGCGTATTTTTCAGATTTTGAAAAAAAGATAAATTCTGCTGCAGTAGGGTATGTGACAACGGAGATCGAGGAAGATTTTCCGGATCCTACACCTACGCCTATGGAGAATGGTCCATCCTACAGAAAAGAGATCCGGATCGGAAATTTTTCCGGCAGTGTGAAAGGGTTCCAGGCAGACTGCTATGTGAGGATGTCCCTTTCCTACTCCAATGACGATATCGGCAGAGGCGTGAAATTAACAGGTCTGGATACGGCAAACTGGGTGTATAACAGTCAGGACGGCTATTATTACTACCGGAAAAAAATATCCGAGGGTGAAAAAACAACTCCTCTGTGTACCGGATTTCAGATCGATCCCCAAAAGATCGATGATACTTACAGGGACAGCATTAAGGATTTTGAGATCAATGTTTATGAGGAAGCTGTACAGGCAGAAGGATTTTCAGATTATGAAAGTGCGTGGAGGTATTTTTCAGATCCGGTTTCTGCTCAGGCAGAAAGGAGGGGGAATGCTTGAAAAAACACCTTAAAGCCCTGCTGGCAGGTGCTGCTGTGGCAGGCAGTATCCTGGCGTGCACGGCTGCTTATGCCAGATTTTCAGATTCCGTGACAGTGACCAATCACATATCAGTGGGAGATATCAATATTTCTCTTCGGGAACTGGAAAAAAAGGACGGCCGAGAAATGAAATATCAGGATCGCCGGATCGTTCTTCCGGGAGATGAGATATCCAAGATCCCCAGGATCACCAATCACTCAGAGCCATGCTGGGTAAGGGTGAAGATCTCTTATACAGATGATCTGGAAGGGTTGGATGGTCTGGATGACAGGAATCTTACAGGAATGTCACCGAGATGGATCCGGAAGGGAGAGTATTTTTATTATACCAGGAAGCTGGAACAGGGAGACAGCGTGGATATTTTTACCGGTGTGACTGTACCATCCCAATGGGATGAATCCTACCAGGATAAGAAGCTGGGGATCACCATCGTGGCGGATGCTGTCCAGGCGGCAAATTTTGCACCGGATTTCCGTGCCATGTCACCCTGGGGAAATCAGAAGATCTTAAGATGTATCCACGATACCGATGGTCTTGTGGTTCAGAAAAAAAGTCCGGTGGATCTGAAGGTGGAGTTTGAAGGAAATGCGCACAAACTGATCGCGGCTCCGGAAGACTTTTTTTCCGGATTTTCCACGGCAATGCCGGGAGATGTTTTTCATGATTCTGTAGAGATCCGTAATACAACGGAGCATGTAGCAGAGATCTTCTTCCGCACATCACCGGAATGTAAATCGGTAAAGGATCAGGAATTTCTGAAAAAGCTGAAGCTGGTGATCACCATGAATGATAAAAAGCTGTATTCCGGGGATCTTCTGGCTGCATCTCTCAATAAGGCCGTGTCCCTGGGGGAATTTTCCAGCGGAGAAAAAGGAAACATGAGATTTGAGGTTACGGTTCCGGCAGAGTTGGATAATTTATATGCTCTTCGAGCTGCAGATGTGAAATGGATCTTTTCTGTGGAGGAGGATCAGGAGACGGCAGATACCAGCCCTGTTCCACGCCGGAATGGCAGGAAAGAAGCCACAGAAAGAGCTTCCGGAAATAACAGTTCTTCGGTAAGGACAACACCAGTGAAGACCGGAGATGAATCTCCTGTGATCCTGTTTGCACTGATGGCTGGTATGGCGCTGCTTACCTGCAGTCTGACGCTATGGAAAGGAGGACGAAAAAATTGAAAAGAAGAATGATCGGTGCATGGATGGCATTGATGATCACAGCTTCTTCTCTTGTGGTTTCGGCCAGTCCTGCAGCAGATATGAGTTCGGTATCAGCAGATCCGCAGCAGGAACAGACAGAACCGGAGGAAGAAGAGGAGGCCCCGGATATTCCGGTAACAGATCAGCCTGGGGAGGCTGAGATGCCGGTTCAGACAGCCTTGCCTGAACCGGAAACGGTGGAGGAAGCTTTTGAAGAAGGTAAAGATACTACTGAAAATGCGGACAGTGATGAGCTGATCGAACCGGAAGAAGAACCGGAAGCTGTTTCAAAAGAAGGAGAAAATATAGCTCTGACAGAGATACCGGAGCAGACAGAGGATCCGGGATTTACTGTATTCACGGAAGAAAACGCGGAAATCCTTACAGGAGAAAGTGAAGAGGATCAGGAACTGATCCAGGATATCGAAAACGGAGAGATCATTGCTCTTTCTGCAGCACTTCCCGGGGAGTTCCGGGAAGCTGGCAGTGCGGAAGTAATCTCAGAAGGAGAGGATGCTATCGCAGCTACAGCACTTTCCCCGTCCCAGTATTATCTGGACAGCTGGACCAGGGTTTACTGCGATGAGATCTGGACAGCTGCCAATGATTTTCTTGGTTCCGGAAATAAAACCCGTATGGGATGTACGTATCGTTCTGTACATTATATTGATGATACAGGAGAGGAAAAGGTTTCACCTCTGTATTGCCTGAAAGCAACTCAGGATGGACTGGACAGTATGACGCTGAAGAATGAGGCAGTAAAAGCACTGACTAATTCTGTGATCCAGAAGCTTTTGTACTTTGGTTACGGAGGACCGGGGGATCTGGGAACCGGATACGACCCCTCCTGCAGTCACATAGACTGGTCAAAATGGCAGAACCGTTATGTATTTACGCATATTGCGCTGTCAAAGGTATACTTTAATGACTGTGGATATGCCACAGCAGCAGAAGTAGAACATACAGGGATAAACCGTCTGATCGATAAGATCCAGACATTGACGATCCCTGCAAGAAACAAGGCAGCCGTTTATGTTTCTGAAGACGGTTCCTGGGCAGCAGCATCCGGAAAGACGATCCCGTTAAGTGTATTCCGAAGCAGACCTGCAGGTTTTCCCTTTGTTCCGGACAGTATGAAAGACGGATTTCAGATGAGTACTCTTATGAAAGTAACAGATGGAGCAAAAGCAGAAAACGGGATCACCATAACAAGAGGAGCCGCAGAAAAATGGCAGCTGGCCTACTGGACGAGCGCAGCGGATTATAATTCACACAAAACTAATCCCAAAATGATGTCGGGGACAAGCCTGAGCCTTAAGGATGGGGCATATTTTTTTCTGATCTTTCCGTTAAATGCATCTGCAACAAAGAAGTTTTCCTGCAAAATGCTGCTTCAGCCGGTTTCCTATATCCTGGTTGACGGAAGTGCCCAGGCGGGAAAAGATGGAGTACAGGATTTTGGCGCTTACGTATACCAGGGAACAAGAGGAAGCCTTTCGTTTTCAGTAAAGCCATCGGTTTACGGCAATGCAAAGCTGGTCAAGAAGGAACCCAACACGGGAAAACTGATCCAGGGAGCGCAGTACGGACTGTTTGCAGCAGAAGCTCTGACCTCCGGATACCGGACTATGTACAGTAAGGATCAGAAGGTTTCAACCGGAACAACAAACGCCGGTGGAGAGATCCTTTTTTCAAAACTAGTTCCCGGAAAATATTATGTGAAAGAAACGAAAACTGCTGCCGGATACAAGCTGAACACCGTTATCAAAAATCTTACAGTAACCGGTGGAAAGACAACAACCGTTAACGTAACGGATATCATGGATATCAGCGGAACAGTATCCATCAGAAAGAAAGACGGAAATACCGGTGATCCACTGGCAGGAGCTGAATTTACCTTGTATCAGTGGAGTAAAAAAAGCAAAAGCTATGTAACCTTAAAAAAACTGACTTATGATGGACAGAAACGTACCTATAACTCCGGAAAATTTAATTATACCGAAGACAATCAGGGAAAATTCCGTGTGCGTGAGACAAAAGCTCCTCCCAATTACACCGGAAACTGGCAGAAGAATTTTACGCTGGAAAAGCCGGGAGAAAAGCAGGAATTCCTGTTTGAAGCAGTGAACTACCAGAACGAAAAACGAAGGATAGAGGTTCGTAAGATCGATGCGAAGACCGGTGAGGTCCTGAAGGGTGCGGAATTTACACTTTATGAATACAGTGCAGCAAAAAAAGCCTATAAAGAAAAAGGAACTCTTCTGGATTATGACATCTCCAGTGAACTTTATGTAAGTGGTGAACTTTTGAAGACTTCGGATAATGAGGGAAAATATAAGATCGCGGAAACAAAGACTCCGCCCGGATATACAGGAAGCTGGGAAGAAGAGGTGAATATCACAGACAAGGATGCACGCCTTTCCTTTGAAGTTGTCAATGAAAAGGAAAAGGAATATAAAGGGGTGATCCGTCTGAGAAAAACAGACATCTATACCGGGGAAGTTCTGGAAGATGCTGAATTTACCGTGCTTCAGTGGAATAGAGGGAAGCAGACTTACCAGAATACTCTGGGCGGGCAGAGCATCCTGAAGTTTGACGGAGAAACCGGATGGTACTCTACGGAAGAGCTGGTGCTCACAGATGACAATCAGGGAAGGTTCAAAGTAGTGGAAACAAAAAATCCGGAAAACTATACTGGCAAATACGAAAAGGAGGTAATCTTCCAGAAAAAAGAAAATACAGATACGGATACTGTGGATCTGAAAGCAGAGAATACTCCGGTAACACTTCCGCTGGGAAATATCACCATCATAAAAAAGATCAAAGAGGAGGATATTACCTGGGCTCATGGAAATCCAACCTTTTCCTTTGTGGCAGAAGGTACGGATCTATCCGGAAATCCTCACAGATATGAGGATTATGTGACCTTTACCAGAGGAAGCTATGAAACCGATAAAAATGGCTATGCAACATTATCGGTCACTCTCAGGAATATCCCGCTGGGGCAGTATACGGTCTGGGAAAAACCGGTACTACGCTACTATCTGAAAGATGTACGGGCAAATACAGAGAATGTCCGCATCATAAAAGGCGCTGCACCTGCATATGGTACAGATCCCCGGAAGATTGCTTCCGGTACGGCTGCTCTGACAACGGAAAACAAAACTGCATCGCTGACTTTTGTAAATGAGAAATCCAGATATGATCGATATTCCCATAATGACAGCATAAAAAATACCATACCCGTATCATTTTCCTGAAAAAAATACAGAGGGGCAGGAGTAATCCTGCCCTTAGCTGCGTATTTTATATAGTAAAAAACAAACTGTAAAAAGAAATAAAAAAACTACATATATACCCAAAGATATGGTATACTTTTTTACAAATACTGTGAACTCAAGAACTCTCTGGGAGGTCGATGATGAAAACAGACGAAAAAAATCCCGTTTTTGATATTCGGGATACATTGGAAAAATACGCTTGCATTTATCGAAATACTACACTGAAGCTTTTTCAGTACTGTCAGGAGACGGACATATATGAACGTTTGGATGAATACCTGAGACCTGTAAAAAATATTTCAGATTTTAAAAACAGCGGACAGAAATACAGTAATGTATATAAGGGCGACTGGAAGTACCTGACGGATTTTCTGACATCCCGGGAAGGCGGAACGATAGAAGTAAGATGCATCAATAAAGACGGTAATGCGAGTCTTCTGACAGTACGGGGATTTATAGCACAGGATAAAAATACCAGATATCATTATTTCATAGGAAGCTCCAGAGATATCACCAGGGAGAAGCTGCAGGAAGAATTTCTTGAGGAACGTGCCCAGAAAGATCCTCTGACCGGAGTGTATAACCGCTTTTTCGGAAAAGAACTGATCGATGAATACCTTGCATCCAGAAATCCCTATGCAGGATGCGGGATGATGGTGCTTGATGTAGATTATTTTAAAAATGTAAATGATACTTACGGACATATGTTCGGTGATGAAGTCCTGAAACGTTTTGCGGAGCTGTTTGTGGCTTTGTTCGACATTAATGATGTGATCATGCGTCTGGGTGGCGATGAATTTGTGATCCTTTTGAAGGATATCAGCCATGCAGCGATCATGAAAAAGGCAGGAAAACTGATACGGGAAGTGCAGAAACTTAAATTTCCGGGAACCACGTATCTGGCAACCTGCAGTGTGGGGATCTGCTTTCTTCCGGAAAATGTTTCCGGATATACATATCAGCAGCTCTTTGAAAATGCAGACTGGGCACTTTACCAGGCAAAGAAAAATGGAAAAAACCGCTATGCTTTCTGTGATAATCTGAGACGTTTTGAGGATAAGACAGAGGAAAAGCAGGAATTATACGAGGGTGTTGAGATAGATGCCAGATATCTTCATAATGAGATTGTTTCTACTGCATTTGAAATATTTGAAAAAATGAGCAGCTTTCAGGCAGCGATTGAACTTCTGATGAAAGTGATCGGTCTGAAATTCCGGCTTAACCGGATCACAGTCCTGCATACCAAGGTGGCAGAGCAGAAAATAAACAGGGTTTTTCAATGGGTTTCGGAAGAAGAATACAGGCTTTTGATAGATGAGATACATTTCTCAAAAAGTGATTTTATCACATTGTTTCGCCACAATGATGAATATGGTACTGTGGTGATTCAGGAGAATGATCTGGCTGAATATTCGGAACAGGGAAGAAAGAATGTGTTACAGTGCGGAGCAAAAACTGTAGTCTGTGCTGCTATGTATTGCGAGGGAAGCTATACAGGGGCCATTGCATATGTGACCTGCCAGGAAAAAAGGCTCTGGTCCAGAGAAGATCGTAAGCTGTTGGGAGAAGTGACCAAGATCATTTCCGCGCATTATGCCAAGAACCAGGCATTTAACAGCGCTTATCGTAGCATTGCTGCAGAATCCGGACGGGATCAGCTTACCGGATTGTCTTCTTTTTCAAGATTTCGCGAAAATGTGGAGAAAATGCTGATCGGAGGTTACGGGCCGGGACATGCAGTGATATATACCGATTTTGAAAAATTTAAACGTATTAATGCAAAATACGGATATCGTGTGGGAGATCAGATCCTGCGGCAGTTTTCTGAGTATGTGATAAGCGTTCTAAAAACAGATATGGATGTATATTTTACCAGGGCGATCTCTGATCATTTTATCCTTTTCACTCCATGTGATATGGATGTTGATCCGGAAACATCTGTTTTAAAGACCAATCAGGAGTTCTTACGGCAGATGAAAGAGAAATATCCGGATATGGAGCTCTGTGTCCGCACTGGGATCTATCTGATCACCAAAGAATGTAACAATGCATCTGAGGCGATCGATGCAGCGAATTATGCAAGAAAATATGCTGCTGGAAATTGTGAAACAGGTGTTAAGCTGTATGACGAAGAACTGAAAAAGCAAAGCGATGCAGAGTGAAAGATACAGGAATACGGACCGGAATCTATACTTTTTCAGAATTTCAGGAATAATCTTTCAGGAAAGCTTTTACAATAGAACAGAGATGTTTGCGGCAGGAGTGAGCTTATGAACAGAAGTGTTCCGGAAAGTCTTTTGATCTGTATTTTAGTCTTATGCCTGGCTCTGACACCCGTTGGTGTCAGAGGAGAAACGGAGGATAGTGGAAAAGCACAGCAGCTGATCGAAGCGCCGGGTGCAGTCCTTATGGAAAAAGAAACCGGTACCGTGATCTATTCCAGGGATCCTGACACCCGAAGAAGCCCGGCCAGTATTACAAAGATCATGACATTGATCCTGATCTTTGATGCTATCCGTGAGGGAACCCTGCATCTGGAGGATAGCATTACCACCAGTGCTTATGCCAGATCCATGGGAGGGTCTCAGGTATTTCTGGAAGAAGGGGAAAAGCAGACTGCAGAAACCATGATCAAATGTATTGTGATTGCTTCCGGAAATGATGCCAGCGTAGCTATGGCGGAGCATGTTGCGGGAACAGAACAAGCCTTTGTGGAGAGGATGAACGAGAGGGCGAAGAATCTTGGAATGAAAAATACTCATTTTGTGGATTGCTGCGGGCTGACGGAATCACAGGAGCATTATACAACTCCCTATGACATTGCACTTATGAGCAGGGAGCTCATCAGCAGATATCCGGAAGTTCTTACATATTCATCTGTCTGGATGGAGGATATCACACACGTTACCAGAAAAGGCTCCTCGAAATTTACACTGACCAACACAAATAAACTGCTGCGCAGCTATGAGGGGTGTATGGGACTTAAAACGGGCAGCACCAGTATTGCAAAATACTGTCTCAGTGCTGTGGCAGAACGAAATGGGATTACACTGATCGCCTCAGTGATGGCCGCACCGGACCCGAAAACAAGATTCCGGGATGCAGCAGCTCTTTTAAATTACGGCTTTTCTAAATGCACATTGTATCTGGATGATGCTCTGGAGCCACTGAAACCTATGAAGCTCCGCAAAGGAGTCAAAGAGCAGGTTCCGCTTGTATATAGAGGGAAATTCCGATATATCAGCACAGATGGAACGAAACCTGACAATGTCAAGAAAAAGTTGATCCTTCCCAAAGAACAAAGTGCGCCGGTGAAAAAAGGGCAGAAAGCAGGGGCACAGGAATACTATCAGGATGGGAAAAAGATCGGTAGTCTGGATATCCTGTACGGGGAAACAATAAAAAAGGCTGGATACCATGACTGGCTGGAAAGAACCTGTCAGGCATTTCTTTTATGATGCCTGCAACATATTTTGACAAAAAGGGCAGACTGGATGTATAATACAACGGATTGAAGAAATAACAGAACAGGGAAGGGATTTTGGATGAAAGAGATCAGAACAGAAGATGCAGTGGGACACATTCTGTGCCATGATATCACGCAGATCATAAAAGATGAGAAAAAAGGCGTTCTTTTCAAAAAGGGGCATGTAGTGAAAGAAGAAGATATACCACTGCTGCTCTCTGTAGGAAAAGAACACCTTTTTGTGTGGGAGAAAAAACCGGGGATTCTTCACGAAAATGAAGCTGCAGAGATCCTTTACAAAATCTGTGCCGGAAATTCTTCCAAAGTACATGGAACTGAGATCAAAGAAGGTAAGATCGAGGTGGTATCAAAGATCGATGGTATTCTGAAAATACGTCGTGATGCACTTTTGGCTGTGAATTCTCTGGGAGAAATGATGATTGCTTCCAGACATGGCGATTTTCCGATAAAAAAAGGTGATAAGGTTGCAGGAACCAGGATCATTCCGCTTGTGATCGAGAAAGAGAAAATGGATGCAGCAGAGAAGGCAGCAGGAAATCTTCCGATCTTTGACATTCTCCCTTACCAGCAGAAAAAAGTAGGGATCGTCACAACCGGAAGTGAGATCAAAAAAGGACTGATCCGGGATACCTTCACACCGGTACTCCGGGAAAAGCTTTCCGGGTTTCCGACAGAAGTGACAGGCCAGGTGATGCCGGGAGATGATAAGGAAGAGATCACAAAGGCAATTCTTTCTTTCGCAGATGCAGGAGCAGATCTGATCATCTGTACCGGCGGAATGAGTGTGGATCCCGATGATCGTACTCCGGGCGGGATCCGGGATACCGGAGCAAAGATCGTAACCTATGGAGCACCTGTACTTCCGGGAGCTATGCTGCTTGTGGCATATCTTGAGCGGAACGGAAGATCCATACCGGTACTTGGACTTCCGGGCTGCGTCATGTACGCAAAAAGAACGGTATTTGATCTGATCCTGCCCAGAGTAATGGCGGATGATGAGATCAAGGCAGAGGAGATCGCCAGGCTGGGAGAAGGCGGACTTTGTCTGAACTGTCCGGTTTGTACTTTCCCAAACTGCGGATTTGGAAAATAATATGAAAAAATTCAGAATCAAACAATATGAGATCCATACGGACAAGATCCATGCTCCACAGGGCGTGAGGATGATCCTTCTTGCAGATCTTCACGGAATATCCTACGGAAAAGACAATATCCGGCTGACAGAGACGATCCGAAAGCTTGCCCCGGACGTGATCCTTTCTGCCGGCGACATGGCTGTACGTACAGAAACGGATACTCTGGTAACTGCATGTAAGCTGCTGACAGAGCTTGCCAGGGATTTTCCCGTGTATTATGCGCTTGGTAATCATGAATATAAAATGTTTCTTTCCGAAGAATATCGGCCATATTATGCGAAATATGAAAAGGCACTGAAAAAAGCCGGTGTGCATATTTTAAGGAACGGACATGAAGCTATGGTCCTGAAGGGAGAGCGCTTCTGTTTCTGGGGCCTGGAACTTCCCATCGAATATTATCACAAGCCGAGATCACCGAAGCTGAAAAAAGAAGTGATGGAAGAACTGATCGGAAAACCTGAAGATAAAGGGATGCAGATCCTGCTGGCACATAATCCAAAATACGGAAAAACCTATTTTGAATGGGGCGCGGATCTGATCCTGTCTGGACACTATCACGGAGGCGTTGTCCGCCTCAGTGAACATTACGGTCTTTCATCTCCTCAATATCTGTTTCTTCCGCCGTTTTGCTGTGGAGACTTTCACAAAGGGGATCAGCATATGATCGTCAGTGCTGGACTTGGAGAACATACCATCCCCCTTCGGATCCATAATCCAAGGGAACTGCTGGTGATCGATATAAAACCTTCCGAAAAAATGAAATGAGGAAACCCTATGGCATTATCTGTTAAGCTGAATGTATTTGAAGGCCCTCTGGATCTTCTGCTTCACCTGATCGACAAAAACAAGATCGATATCTATGATATTCCTATTGTGGAGATCACAGATCAGTATATGGAATATCTGCATTCCATGGAAAAAGAAGATCTGGGGGTCATGAGTGAATTTCTTGTCATGGCAGCTACTCTTCTGGATATCAAATGTAAAATGCTTCTTCCGAAAGAAGTGAATGAGGAAGGAGAAGAGGAGGACCCCAGAGCAGAGCTTGTACAGAAGCTGCTAGAATATAAGATGTACAAATATATGTCCTATGAATTACGGGACAGGCTTGGAGATGCGGCAGGGGTTTATTACCGAAAACAGGATCTTCCGGAAGAAGTGCTGCAGTATACTCCACCGTCTGATCCCCAGGAACTTCTCCGGGGTCTGACACTGGAGCGGATGAGTGCGATCTATCAGGCTTTGATCCGCAGACAGGAAAATAAGATCGATCCGATCCGAAGTAAATTCGGAAGGATTGAAAAAGAGGAAATATCACTTTCCGATAAATTGCTGGAAATGAAGGAATATGCAAAAGCTCACCGGAAATTCAGCTTTCGCAGGCTGATGGAAAACCAGCATTCCAAAATACAGCTGATCGTGACCTTTCTGGCAATTCTGGAATTGATGAAAATGGGACATGTTCATGCAGAACAGGAAGATCTTTTTGATGATATTCATGTGGAAGTTATCACGGATCCGGACACATGGAAGAATCTGACAGAGTTCGCAGATGAATAATATAGTAGGAATGAGGACAATAAGTGGAAATCAAACGAATTGAAGGAGAAATCGAAGCCATCCTGTTTGCAATGGGAGAAGCAGTGGAATTACCCCGTATTGCCAGAGCGATCCGTCAGGATCCGACAACAACGGAAAATATCATCCGAAATATGATGATCCGTTATCAGGAAGAAGAGCGGGGGATCCAGATCATAGAGCTCGAAAACTCCTTTCAGCTTTGTACAAAAAAAGAATACTATGATTCTCTTATCCGGATCGCAGCGCAGCCAAAGAAACCCACGCTGACAGACGTTATGCTTGAAACCCTTTCGATCATTGCCTACAAACAGCCCGTTACAAAAGCAGAGATCGAAAAGATCCGAGGGGTAAAATGTGATCATGCCATCAATAAACTGATGGATTATGATCTGGTGAGAGAACTTGGACGTCTGGATGCTCCGGGTCGCCCGATCCTCCTGGGAACCACCGAAGAATTTCTGCGCTGCTTTGGTGTCCAGGGGCTGGAAGACCTTCCGGAAATGGATCCGGTCCAGCTGGAGGATTTCAAGGCGGAAGCAGAGGAAGAGATCCAGCTGAAGCTGGACGTATAACAAATAACACGGACAGATGCCGGTTTACGGGACCTGTCGGACAGATCAGAAAACAGAAGAGGAGTGACGAAAATGCCCACAACATACGCACATGATCTTTTTGGAAAAAGGGTTTACCGGAAACTTTCCGCAAAATTACAGCATCTGATCCGAAGCAACGGAAATCTGTACCGGATCGGACAGCATGGTCCGGATATCCTGTTTTATTATTTTATATCCAAAAATCCGGTGACACAGTACGGAGTGCAGATGCATGGAAGGAAAGCAAGAGAATTCTTTGAAAAGGGCATGGCGAAGGTCCGGGAGGAAAAAAATCCTGCACTGATGGCTTATCTGCTGGGGTTCGGATGTCATTATATCCTGGATTCTACCTGTCATCCTTACGTCAATCAGGTAGCTGCCGAGGGGAAAGTCTCACATACGCTCTTTGAGAAGGAATTTGATCGTATGCTGATGTATGAAACCGGCAAAGATCCATTGCGTTTTTATCCGTCTCATGGGATCCGTGCCAGTTTTCTCAGTGCATGGACGATACACCAGGTACTACCGGCGATCCGTACCTGGAACATTTATCTGTCATTGAAAATGATGAAGATATTCACCTGTATTTTGGTATGTGATGATGGAGGAAGGAAGAGACGCCTTTCGGAACATGCCCTTTCCCCCGCAGGAAAAAAGATATCTGCGTTTATTACCGAATTTTTTATGAGCCCGGAGCCGGAGATCGACTGTAAGGAGGAGCTTCTTAAACTGGACAGTCTGATGGAAGAGGCACTTGCCAAGGCGCCGGATATGCTGGAAGAGCTTGCTGCACTTGCAGTCAGGCCAGGACATCTTTCTGACAGATGGGATCTGACCTTTAACGGATGATCGATCCCGGCAGACAATAGATACAAGTGATATCTGAATGCTATCCCCGCATAAAATTAAATATAACAGTTACTGTAAACAGTTATATGAACCGTGTACGGGGTGATGCATTATGAGCAAACGGCGTATGGCCGCTGTCGTGCTGGTGACAGCGGTCCTTATTATTTGTCAGATCTTTCAGGTAAAGGCGGCAGATGACGAAAATCTATATGCACTTTCTGCAGTTCTCATGGATGGGGAGACCGGCCGTGTGCTGTACGGAAAAGAAGCATACAAAGGACGGCCGAATGCCAGCACCACAAAGGTAATGACCTGTATTCTTGCTCTGGAGCTGGCAAAGGGAGATGATTACGTACAGGTTTCCGGGAATGCGGCATCTCAGCCACAGACACGTCTTGGCATGCGGGAAGGCCAGCAGTTTTATCTGGAGGATCTTCTCTATTCACTGATGCTGAAAAGCCATAATGATTCCGCAGTGGCCATCGCGGAACATATCGGCGGCTCCGTAGAAGGTTTTGCAGAGAAGATGAATGAAAAAGCAAAAGAGCTGGGATGTAAGGACACACATTTTGTTACACCCAATGGTCTGGATGGAGAAGATGAAGGCGGTATCCATCATACAACAGCCCGGGATCTTGCCTTGATCATGGCGTATGCAATAAAAAATGCAACATTTGTCCATATTACCCAGACTAGAGATTATACTTTCACGGATATCTCAGGAAAAAAGCATTATTCGGTACATAATACCAATGCTTTCCTGGATATGGAAACAGGAGTGATCTCCGGAAAAACAGGATTTACAGGAAATGCCGGATATTGTTATGTCTGCGCAGTCCGACAGGACGAGCGATTATTTATCGTGGCTCTTCTGGGATGCGGATGGCCCGGAAATAAAAATTATAAATGGAGCGATACTAAGAAGCTCCTTTCCTATGGCAGGGAAAATTATCAGTATGTGATGCTGCCGGAGCTTCCGCAGCTGCCTGAGATCCCGGTAACAGAAGCAGCACCGGGAAAAGAAGATCCATATCCGCAAAAGTCCGATCGTTCCGGATATCCTCCCAAACAGGTTATGCTGAAAATACACGCAGTACTTTCTGAAAAAGATCGTGAGAAAAGATATCTTCTGAAAAAAACAGAAACGATCACATGGGAAACGGAGCTTCCGGATAAGCTCCCGGCACCAATACAGAAAAACCAGAAGATCGGTACACTCCATGCAAAGCTCAACGGAAAAGAACTCCTTTCCTGCCTTGTAACCGCCGATGACAAAATCGACAGAATTACCTATAAATGGTATGTGGATAAAGTATTTAAGGATTATTTCCATTAATTTAGCGACCCCTGGCATAAGTCAGGGGTTAATTTTTTAACGTTCGTGACGAAAAGTATTGAATTTTCTGCAAAAAAAAGGTACAATTATACTCGGCTGAATTTTTGGTTATATTAATAAAAAAATG
>OGRN01001391.1_pt1 | contig 21121 bp, 14 predicted proteins | sample 1553401 | NCBI WGS metagenome assembly OGRN01 (sample SAMEA2580096, study PRJEB22360) | human gut metagenome | biome: human gut; feature: human-associated habitat; material: faeces | place: Denmark | collected 2008/2010 | reverse complement strand
AGTGCGTGTGGTTATGCAGTTGCACAAAGTTGTTCCCGTAATCAGCCATGCGCTCTACCATACCGTGTGGTCTGGGCGGGAAATATTTATCGATACGTACTATAAGGCGCTATTGCTGTTTTTGTGGGTGGTGGTTCGTCGTTGAGCCGTTGAGGGAGTAAGTGGAGAGCGCTTTCCGGGTAGGATGTTTTCGACCAAGATAAACAAACAACCGCAAAGCGCCTGATGAACAGCATATTCAACCAGCTCCTCAACGTCAAAGGCGTGGTGGTCGAGACCGTGCGGATCGTCGATTCGCCCCTGCGCCCCGAGCCCGTGCTCGAGGTTCGTGTGCGCCCGCGCAGGGGCATGCTCCGATGCTCACCGCTGTGGCAGACGTCGTCATGGTTACGACCAAGGTGGCGGCGTGCGTCGTTGGCGTCATCGGGATTTCGGCTGCTGGCGGGTCGAACTGGTCGCCATGATGCCGCGCGTGGACTGTCCCGGGTGCGGGGTCGTGGTCGCGTCCGTGCCGTGGGCGGAACCGGGCAGCCGGTTCACGCGCGACTTCGAGTCCGAGTGCGCGTGGCTGATGAGCGACCAAGCCAAGACGGAATTGAACCATTGGGTGTTCTGGGCGTCCCACAACCGTATCCCCGAGATAGTCGAACTCGCGAGGAGGATCAGGAGACGGCGCCCGGACATCCTCAGGACCATCCAACTCGGCTACTCCAACGCCAGGCTCGAGGCGTCCGACAACCGCATCAAGGTCACCATCCGCATGGCCTACGGCTTCCACCACGTCACCAACCTCATAGCACTCGTCATGCTCCGCTGCGGCGGAATCGACGTCCGACTCCCACAACCCGCAATCTAACCCACGAAAACAGCAGAAGCCTCAAAAGTAATGAGTAAATATGATAGTCTGGCCAAGTATATATGTATCCTTGACGGAGATAGTTTTGGCTCTTGGGTTATTGACCGTGAAAACGATGGAACGCTCGAACATCCAATTCAGATGCCATATGTAAGCTACTCTGATATGGTGCATCATTTTATCGATGATATATATGATTTTATCGACCATAACAAGGACATGGAGCTGAACCGTTACGGTGACATTCTGAATCAGAATGGCCTTAAATGGGGAAGCAAGTCTATGAGCACCGCAGATGTATCGAATCTGGATGCACAGTGCATCATGGCATTGATCACCGGAGCTGTCCGGGCAGAACGATTCTGTGATGGTGCTTTGCTTGGATTTTTCAAAGATGGCAGTATCCGGAAATGGCTGGAGCGACTGAAAGAACTTGATAATGGCAGCGGAACCGAGGTGAGATAAAGGCATGGCTGAAATTAAGAGCGTAAATGAACTGTTGAGCATGAATCTGAATATTCCGGACTATCAAAGGCCGTACAAGTGGGATATTCAAAACATCGACGATTTATTCCTAGACATCACCAATGCAATTAGTGATGCGGACAGATACAGAACTGAGTTCAAATACCGTATCGGAACGATCATCCTGCACAGAACAAAGAATGACACCTACGATGTGGTGGATGGGCAGCAGAGAATCATTTCTCTGGTGCTTCTAAAGCAATGCCTTGAACCGGGATTTGAGTGTTCGATTCTCCAGATGGATTTCACCAACAAGGTGAGCCAGTTCAACATTCACAGGAACTATGCGTTTATCAGAGAGTGGTTCTCCCTAAAGAGCGAAGATGTAAAACGGGACTTTATCCATGCCTTTGAGCATATTTTAGAGGTCGTCGTTGTTTGCGTAGACAAAGTAACCGAAGCGTTCCAGCTTTTCGATTCACAAAATACAAGAGGTAAGGCATTAGACCCGCATGACCTTCTGAAAGCGTACCACCTCCGTGAAATGAAAAAGTATCCCTATGAAATGGAACACGCTGTTACAAAATGGGAAGCAAAGGATACTGAGAAGATCAAAGAGCTGTTTGATCTATATTTGTTTCCAATCTTGAATTGGAGCCGAGGCATTAAAAGCAAACCGTTCACGGCCAAGGAAATCGACACCTATAAAGGTATCGCAGAAAGCTCAACCTATTCTTACGCACGACGGGCAAGCCGAGCTATGCCGTATTTCCAGATTACCGAGCCATTTACTTCCGGCAACGACTTCTTTGAAATGGTCGAGCACTATATGTATCTGCTCCGGGATATTAAGTCGGAGATCTGCAACAATCCCCGTTTCAAGGAGATTAAGCTGGTTATCTGCGGCGGCAATGATGTAGAAACACCGGAAGAAATGGACAAAGTAAAGTTCGGCTCTGCCGGTTTCGGATACACGAAGAATCTGTTTTATTGTGCGCTGCTTTGCTATTACGACAAGTTCCATAACTTCGATGAAATGGCAGTCAAGAAGCTATTTTCCTGGGCGTTTATGCTCCGTGTAGATATGAAGACCCTGGGGTTTGACAGCGTAAACAAGTACGCTATCGGTGACGAAAATTCCAGATATACAAACACAATCGGTATTTTCTCCAAGATCAGCTTTGCCCGGATGCACCACGAAATATCCGGATTGCAGATAAAGGTGCAGAGAGAACCGGACAGCCTATCCGATGAAAGGAAACGCTTGTATGACACGATCAAAGAAATCAATGGATATGGAGGTGCGGAATGAGCAAATTAGTAACTGAACTTCATATTATTGGTGAAAACGGCAATATCTTCGACACAGATATGGAGTACATAATCCCTCTATACCAGAGAGCCTATGCGTGGGAGGACAAGCAACTCGTCCAGCTGATTGAGGATATTAACGATGTTGCGGAGGACTCCAATTACTACATTGGCTCCTTGATCGTTTCCAAGCAGTTCGGACGATATGAAGTAGTGGATGGCCAGCAGCGGCTTACCTCGCTGTATTTGCTGCTGAACTGCCTTGGAATCAAAACAAAGTCCACGCTCACATTTGCGTGTAGAGAAAAATCGAACTATACCCTTAGAAACATTGAAGAACTACTGCTCGAAAACCGCAGCAAGATTGATATGGATCGGATTGAACCGGGAATCCAAAGGGGGATCAGGATACTATCTCACGAATTGACAAAGGATCATTTCGACAGGGAAAGCTTTATGGAAAAGCTGGCTAAAATTATCGTCTATCGGATTGAGGTTCCGGAGAATACCGATCTGAACCGCTATTTTGAGATAATGAACACCAGAGGTGAGCAATTAGAGCAACACGACATTCTAAAGGCCACGCTTATGAGCTATTTGAGTGATGATTCTGAGAAGGGCTTGTTTGCGAAAATATGGGATGCTTGTAGCGATATGACCGGCTATGTGCAGATGCACTTCATCAGCAAGAACAATGCGGTAAGAGAGGCTATTTTCGGCTCCGAATGGAACAGTATGCCGCCTAACAGCTGGCAGGAATACAAAAAGGCTATAAGTGGAACGACACAGGAAACCACCGGACATAAAATCTGTGACCTGATCGAAAAGAACTTCAAGGTTGAAGATGATGAAGGCTATGTGGATGGTGATGTGCGTGTTCGCTTTGAAAGTGTTATTGAGTTTCCATACTTCCTGCTGCATACGCTGAAGGTCTATGTGAGTCTTTACGGTGTCACCCATGAAATAGCAACTTCAAAAATAGTGGATGAACTCTTGGATGATAAGAAGCTCCTTGATGCGTTCAACAGAGTTGTATCCTGCGGCATAACGGATACCGGCAGGATCGCAGACAACAAAGAAGATTTTGCCAGAGGGTTTATTATTTGCCTGCTCAGAACCAGATACCTGTTCGATAAGTACATCATAAAGAGAGAGTACGCAAATGACAGCGCTGATGGCGAATGGAGCTTGAAGAGCCTGTATGTTTCCGGACAGCAATCGAAGAAGAAAGCATATTACGGGAACTCCGAGTTCACCCGTTCTGACGAAGAAGAGGCATCTACAAAGACCAATATTATGATGCAGTCCGCCTTGCGTGTTTCCTACACTTCCCCAAAGGTAATGCACTGGATTACCAAACTCTTGATATGGCTTTCGGAAGCTGATTGCAAGAATATCAAAAATGATGCCATTACAAAGTTTGATAAAGTTGCCGAAAACATCGCTATTGATGCAGTAAGGGAAAACTTCTTTCAGGTTTGTTCGAACGGTGTGTATGCGATGGGTGTCAATACTCCGCATATTGTCTTTAACTACCTGGATTACTTGCTGTGGAATGACGACCGGAACGGAAAGAAGAAGAAATACAGCGACTTTGTTTTTGAATTTAGAAATTCCGTAGAGCATTGGTATCCGCAGAATCCATCTGAGGGAACATTCGAGCAATGGAAGGATGGTGTTGACCAGTTTGGAAATCTCTGTATCATTCAGAGAAATGTGAACTCCAAATTTTCTAATATGTCTCCGGAAGCAAAGAAAAGTACATTTAAGGATATGATAGTCAAGGGGAGTATTAAACTTCGCATTATGAGTGAACTGACAGAAAAAAGCGGCGACAAACCAGCCAGCCTTTACTGGAAGGAAAGGGCGTACAAGGCGCATGAAGAAGAAATGCTTGGCTATTTGAAAAAAGCTTGCAACATTGAGTAAGCAAAGGAGTCACAGCGACAACTCCAGGCGAGAGAGTGACAGCTATGGCTTTTCTTTACACTTCGGCGTTGAAATGCCAAACCTTGGCGGGTATTTCTCTGTTGTTGCCGCTGATCTTAATGTGGTCGGTATAGATGTTCAATTTCCAATGGTTGTACTCATTTGTTTGTGTTCAATTAGTTGTTGCGGGTTTAGTCACGATGATTTTTCGGGTTTAGGCAGAGCATGCCGACCACGGAATGGTCTTAACTGGATGGTGCTTGTATCTCCGCCAGAAAGGACCGGAAAGGATTATGATCAGCATGCCCCAAGTACAGTCTATCCGTCGTTTGCGGCGGAACGGGGAATCCGTCGCGTCGATCGCGCGGAAAACACATGTCAGCGAGCCGACGGTGCGTAAGTACCTCGCGAAGGAGGATCTGTCGGCCGTGCCGTCGGTGAGAAAGCCGCGCGCGTCGGTGATCGACCCGTATCTGCCCGTGATCGAGCAGTGGCTCGCGGAGGATCGCGCGAACTGGCGCAAGCAGCGGCATACCGCGACCAGGATCTGGGAGCGGTTGAGGGACGAGCATGGCGCGGAGGTCTCCCTGTCCACGGTGACGCGGGCGGTGGCGCGGCTCAGGCGTGAGTTCGCGGCGGAGCGTGATGAGGCGTTCATGGATCTGGTATGGCATCCAGGCGAGGCGCAGGCCGATTTCGGCGAGGTCGACGTGCTGTTGCGCGGCGTGGTGCAGCGGATGCATCATTTCGTGCTTGATTTCCCGTATTCGAACGTCGGTCTGGTGCAGTTGATGCCGGGCGAGAACGCTGAGTGCACGTGCCTGGCGTTGCGCAACCTGTTCGAGTGGCTGGGCGGTGTGCCGGAGCGGATCGTGTTCGATAACGCCGCCGGCGTGGGCCATAAGGGGTACGGGGAGCGCGAGCCGCGCCTGACGCACCTGTTCCAGGCCTTCCAGGCGCATTACGGGTTCGATTGTTCGTTCTGCAACCCGTATTCCGGTCATGAGAAGGGCGCGGTGGAGTCCAAGGTCGGCATGGTGCGGCGCAAGCTGTTCGTGCCCCGGCCGAGCGTATGGAGCCTGGAGAACTTTAACGCCGGGCTGCCGGACCGGTGCCTGGAGCTGGCCACGAAACCGCATTGCCGCAAGGACACGGAGGAACGTGGCCTGTTCTCCGAGGACCGTGCGGCGCTGCTGCCGTTGCCCGGGAAGCGTTTCGACGTGGTCACGTGGCGGCATATGAAGGCCGACCGGTACGGCGTGGTCACGCTCGAGGGACGGCATCGTTATTCCGCGGACCGGGCGAACGCGGGCAGAGGGGTGATCGTGGGCCTCCGCGCGCTCGAGGTCGAGGTCCTCGACTCGTCGGGCAAGCATCTGGCGACCCATCCTCGGGCGTACGGCCAGGCCAGCACGAACAGCGAGGACCCGTCCATGCAGTTGGCGCTGCTGTGCAACAAGCCCGCGTCCTGGCCCAACAGCCGGGTACGTGACGCGTTGCCGGACCCGTTGCGGGAATGGCTGGATCGGCAGGACAGACAGACACGCAACGATGCGCTGCAGACCCTCAAACGCGTTGACAGGGAATCCGGGTGGGCGAACGCGGTCGAGGCGATGCTTTCCATCCTCGAATCGACCGGCGGGGCGGACCGCGCCGGTGTCACACTGCTCGCGGCCAGGCTCGCCGAGGGCGTGGCGGGTATCGAATACGACGATGACAGGCCGGATCTGAGTGAATACGACATCGCGTTCACCGCGGACGTCGGCGTGCAGGAAGGCGGGCGATGAACACGAAGACGGACGAAGGGCTCTACGAGAAGGCCCGCAAGCTGTTCATCTCCAAGGCGAGCATCGACGAATTCGCCGGCTGGGCCACGCCCCGCCAGGTCGACGCCGTCCACCGCCTGCTCGACACGGAACTGGCGAACAGGGAACGCGCGAAGCACGACAGGCTCCTGCGCCGCGCCCGGTTCCCCGTCGTCAAGGGTCTCGACGGCTACGACTTCACGAACGTCAGGCTCCCCGACGGCTACATGCTCGATGAGCTCCTAGGGCTCGGTTTCATCCCGCGCGCGCAGGACCTGGTGTTCTACGGCAAGACCGGGCGCGGAAAGACACATCTCGCGATCGGGCTGGGCATGAAGGCGATCGACATGGGGCTGGGCGTGCGGTTCCATCAGACCGCCGAGCTCGTCCTCCAGCTGGGCAAGGCCAAACGCGACGGCACGCTCGAGACGATGCTCCGGGACATCGGCCGTGCCGACCTGATCATACTGGACGAGTTCGGCTACGTACCCTTCGACATCGACGGGGCGCGCCTGCTCTACCAGATCATCGCGGGCAGCTACGAAAGACGGAGCATCATATTCACCACGAACATCGAGTTCAGTAAATGGGGCACGGTCTTCGCGGACGACAAACTCGCCGCAGCGATCATCGACCGCATCGTGCACCACGGGCGGCTCCTCGAGTTCACCGGCCAGAGCCGCCGCGTCAGTGAGGCCCTCATGTTCGGCAGGAACACCTCCGCGCAACCGGAAAAATAAGGAAAATGCATGCAACTGCCTAAACCCGAAAAAATACATGACTAAACACGAAACACCGACTTGACGAAATACAACTCATTGGCGTTGTATCTTTTACATTCCTGAGTTAGATATGATTTCAGAACCTCCCACTTTACCATGAGGATGTTCCTACTCTTCAAGCGGAGCACAACAAGGGCTTTATCGGTTTCGCTCAGAACATGGGCTTGTTCTTCTGTAATATCAACCCAATAAAAACCTTGCGGATGCATCTTCGACTGAGGGGTGAAGAACGTGATGGTTTCGCCATTCTGTTTTCTCCCTCTAAACAAGATTTTGAGGCTTCTGCTGTTTTCCTGAGTTCTAAATAGAAGCGCAACACCTAAACCTCAACTCCCTATTGAACACATACACGGATCCGCCGCTACCTGCCCAAGAGGACCAGTCTCGACGGCCTGACGGACGCCGACCTGCAGGCCATCGTCCAGGAGATCAACGACACCCCCCATGAAGGTCCCGGACTGGGAAACACCCAACGAGGCTTGGTACCGCGAGCTCGGCAAGCTAATGTCGAGGACAAGCCACCCAAAGACGAGCATTGCACTTACAAATTGAATCCGGGCCAGCCACTCGCCAACAACGTATCGGTCCATTATATGTCAGCAACATTCTGAACTATCATGAACCATCAAGTACAACTAACTACTGAGAAAATCCAATCTTGCGAGAGGAAATTATGCGGCGGTGATGCTATTTCTGATCATCGTGCGCCATTGAACGCGGCTAATAGGAGAAACAGTCTGGAATTGTAAAGACCTCAGGATCGTAAGGGCCTCTCTGTCCAGGGTCAACAAACTACAAATTCTGCGATCCTGTATCATACAATCAAAGTTAATTCGTTCTAAACCATAATGATCGAACAATCTCTGTAACAAACCGCCCCACCGGCTAAGCATCTCTATCAGGTTGCTCGGCGACGCCATATTCCACACAGTCATATATCTTTTATCCGAATACAGAGGTATGCACTGTGAAGCTCTGACTATTTCCGCCTTCTTTATGCCCGTTTCTTTGGAGGCATCCGCTATATGCCAAACATATGCGTATGGCGGATCATGCAGGATACATCGGATTAGCTCCAACATATCATAAAGGCGTTTCTTGGACCCTTTATCGCATTCCAGAGCCGCGCTAGCGAACCCAGATCTTTCACCACCTTCACAATGTATAATCCGAAGCTCATGTCTTTCGGTATCCACTTTGGGCCAGCTCCGATTGGCTTTCATCAAAAGGTTTAGACCGTCGATAATCTCATTGATACAGAACTCAGACACATCCTTCGTCAAATCACTGAGCACTCGTATATGAATATCGCAATCCGTCTTCTCCGTGAATATATGATTCACCCAACGCGCGCCAGTTATCTTATACTCAGAGAAACGAAGCATACAATCATCTATATTTCTTCGTGCACTACTCAACTGAGCGAGCATCTTTAATTCATCTAATCCAATGCGGCAATGAGTGCTTCCACAACTAAATTGTATTGTCGATATCCCATATTTAGGAAATACATAACACAAGCGGTCAGACCAAGATTGAAAGCGAGCGAAAGTGCCAGGAGGCAATGACCTAGCACCAACGTCACCTCCAACTTCAAGAGGACAGCAGCCAACCCCTCTCCCATTCTCATCCTGCAGATCAAGACCATTACTCTCATTTAGATAGCTTTGAAACGCATAGCACAAAGACATCAAAATGGCGATGGCCGCACGGTCATAAGCAGATTGAAAATCAGCAGTCGCCTTTCCGTTCACATCGGCCTGCAACACGCAGCAATCAGCAACATATTCATTCGCGCTGTCAGAAGGACGAAGATTAAACTGACATAGGGCCACACCAAAATGCTCCATATATGTCAGGTGCTCAAAATACTTCTCTATTGCAACACCGATTTCGCCATAAAGCGTTCGCGCAAGCTCAACGGGAATTCTTTTACCTTCATCCCGGATTACGTTCATGGTCACGGACACGGCTAATCAACTCCTTCATTAGGCAATCAGCAGCTTGCAGAATCAAACACTGTCCGAGCATCGGCCAAACCCAATTACCGTGACTTTTCCCCCCGAATCAATTTGGCCATCGAACATCATGCCCCAAACAATCATGGCATCAGGTTGAACGCAGGCACGTATCTCATCCACAGCACGCGTTACTTTCTGGAGTTTTTCATGAGCCGAACAAGCGAAAGAGATACAGACGGCGTTCATCATCTTCAACGAATCATCTGAGAATGATGCCATTGCGCGCTTCGCGGCCTCAACTATTCCATCCGTACCTTCTGCTTGGCCAGCGCCGGACCAAGCCAGATCGTTGCCGTCCATCGCCTCTTTGATATCGGACCAATCAACATGTATGTACGAAGAATTCATATCAGATATAGCATCCAATACCCGAAAACTAGCGTTTAACTTTTTCGCCATCTGCAACTCTTGCTTGTCCATTTTGACTCCTTATCGAGAGCTATCGATACTCCTCACAATATGCACGACAAACAATCAACAGTAGATATCTACCGGAATATTGAAGGTGAACAAGCCACTAACGTTTAGCTGAAAACGAGTAAGTTACCGAGGCCCCAGCATTGGTCACGAAATGTGAATAATCCTGTGTCCAATGAGCCCTACAAGCCATCGCCGTACTACAGCATATCCAGAATAGCGGCGTTCCAGGGCTTCGGCGTAGAGGGCTTGTTGTTGAGCGTATTCAGTGCGGAGGCGCTGAGACCAGTCTTCTACTGTTTCGCCCGGGCGCATTTTGTCGGTTTTGTAGTCGAAGAGGGTGATGGCCTTGGTGGCGGAATCAAGGAAATAGCCGTCTATGATGCCTCGGACCACGATTGTACAGTCACCTCGCTCGGCAACGTTGCCGCTGCCATTCTTCATGTTGGGCACGCCACCAGCCATGCCGCTACCGTTCACCTTGGCATTAAGCCGGTTACGTTCAATCAACATCGAGAATGGCTCTTCCCGGAACAGAGCATCCCGGTGAGCTCGTATTTGCGCCGATAGCGGGCAATTTTCTCCAGTGACAAACCAGAGCAAGCCTTCCAACTCGCGCGTCAGCACGATATGGGCCACTTGCGGCGTGATGACACGATTCGCTTCCAAACGCCCAACGATGCTCCTCAGCTCGGCTTCGCACTGCTCACGGAACGGCTCGGTATCCCAATCAAAGAGCTCCAGCACATTGTGGACCGCAGTACCCACCTCCGAAGCAGATGGCTCAACGTCGGATACCTTCTTCATAAAGTCAGGAATAAAGAACCCACTATGCGCTTCCCGCCTTTGCTTCCAATCATCTAGATTGTCTTCCAGCATGGCGCTTGACGCAGCTCTGTCAGCAGGAGGCGATGCAGTTGGCGAATCAGTGTCATCAGATATAGATTCCGCATCATCAATCATCCAGCTGCGAGCCTTGGAGGAACTCACTACCACTGGCATGCGCGGAGGCTCATCAGGCAATCGCAAACCAGTCACATCAATACGTTTATTGATATAGCCATACCCGTCCGTTCGCTCATTCATAGTGGTCGTCGGCTCAGGCGCAGCACTGCAGAATCGAATCGTAATGGCCCTGCCCGTCGCCGCCATAGCCGGCGCTGTTTCCTGTAGTCCCGCAGCAAGATTCCACGCACGGACCTCATTAGGGCGAAGAATCGCAGACGAATCATCATCTGCATCTCCAGACGCCAGCAATGATCCTAGAATCCAATAGAGATAATTGGGGCTACCACTATTCTTGACCACCGTTCGTGGATCTATGGTGCGTCCATCGCCGCTTAGCGCGATGCCTTGAGCCATCGTACGCAAATTCAGATTGCCATCATCGTTCTTTCCTGGACGATACGATCCCGCGATAATCAACTTGCGTTCGGCACGAGTCATCGCCACATAGAGCAAACGAAGTTCCTCTGCCGCCTCCAACTCCTTGGCCCGCGAATCAATCACTGCGCGCTGGAAAGTATCCACTCGAACATGGTTACGTTGGTCAACCAACGATAAGGCACCTTCGCCATATTCGGCAACAGCCCCATCCTCATTCCTTGTCTGATGAGCAATCGTGCGAACGGCAGCGGTTCTCGATCCGGTCAGCAGATTATTGCTGGCACCCATGAGTATCACGACGGGCCATTGCAATCCCTTGGATTTATGAATCGTCATGATATGCACGGCGTTTTTGGTAGGCACTGTTGAAGCTTCTTCACCGGAGCCACTCGCGGACCACATTGTTACGGCATCAAGGAATGGTTGCAATCCACGCTCCTGAGCTACAGCAAATGCACCAGCCTTTTCTACAAGCAAGCGCAGGTTCGCCTGCCGTCGCTCACCTTCAGGCATATTGCCCGCGAAATCGAACAAGCCAGAAACGGCATAGAGATGCCACAACGAATCAGACAGCGAGTGAACTCGCGCATAATCGCATGCGGCATCATAGATTCGCAGGAATGCCGATATCTTTGCAAGCAACACATCAGAAGAAAGAACAGTCGATTCATCAGCTTCTCCCCCACTCTCAGCAATCCGCCGCATAACGTCAAATAGCCAGCCTCTGTTATGCAGACGAATCCGCGCCAAATCATCATCCGTGAACCCCATAGTCCGCAGCACCGCAACCAACGGCACATCCTGATGACGATTGGAGATAATACGCAACCAATCCAAGGCGATCTGTATCTCCGGCTGACGATACAGGTCTCCAACGCCCTGTACTTCGACTGGAATGCCGACACGATATAGTCGGTCAGCCAGGTCGGCAAAATGCGTGGCACCACGAGCCAGCACCGCGATACCCCCATATGAATACTGCGCGTGAGGCCCCTCGCAGAGCTCCTGGACACGGCGCACTATCATGTCCACCTGTAATTCGTCCTTGTCGGCGCGAACTGGCGGTGCAGTGTCAGTGCCGTTTTCATCAGCCACAACATCAGCACTCAAGTCAGGTGCCGCGTTACTCACCAACAATTCAATGGCTTCTGCATCGAAGGGCTTACCGGCTTGCTTTGCCGAGCCGATTTGCAACTGTTCCTTCAGGTAATCGGTCGCACCCATATTCGGCGTCATCAGTCGGGCAAATACCGTATTCACAAAAGTGATGATTTCCGGCACCGATCGATAGTTCACCCACAATTCCCGGCGATGGCTTGCATCCGTAACACTATTGCAGATATCGCCGAACTCCTCCGGCGAGGCATCACGGAACCCATAAATGCTTTGCTTCACATCACCGACCATGGTAAGCTTGGCTGCATTTCGACTGATTTCGCGAATGAATCGATTCTGCAGGGCGTTATTATCCTGGCATTCATCCACATAAATATATCGCCACTGAGCACCGATACGCTTGGCCACGTCAGGCTGCTGCATGGCATCCAATGCCCAGAAAGCCACATCACTGAACTCCGCTACGGACTCTTGCTGTTTCGCAAGCGCATACTGCTGGTCGAACGTGGTGATGAGCGAAATCAATCCTTCGAGTCTTCGCGCAGCGACCTCATCAAGCGAGTCCACTTGTTCAGCGGTAAAGGCTAGTTTCGATTGCAAATCAGAAACGATCCCCTTAATGCCCCGCACCGTTTCCGCCAAGCGACGGCCCAGTTCACTGTCTTTGGGTACGGCGATTGCCGTACTCTTAAGAATGGCGGTTTTGCCGACAGTAATGCGCTTGGGCAGTACGTCCAATGGATTGGCATCGATAACACGAGCACGAACTGCATTCCATGATTCGCTACGCAAGTACTGAGGCAAATCGCATATCATCCGCAATGATTGGACTACCGTATCTTGCTGCGCGGTGTGCGCATCGTGGCAGCTGGCGAGCGCCTCATCAAGACACGATCGCAATTCGGCAAGAGGATGTTCTGCCATATCAATCCAGCCTTGGAAATAACGGTCCAAATATTCATTGCCGTATTCACCACCAACGACCTGATTCAGCGACGCAATGTTGAACCGATATGGTTCGGCGAGCCGGCTAAGCCAACCGATGCGGTTGGGCTTGGTGAGTGCCTTGTCATACAGGCTCATCATGGTGGCGCGCAAGTCACCATCATGCCGGGGCCCTTGCATGTTGTCCAACACATCCATGAACCGCGCGTGCATTGAGTTGCGCTCGTCATACCACGATTCGAATAACGCGTCGAGTGTTTGGCCTCTCAGCCGGTTCTTCATGGCATCATCAGCAAGAATCTGGAATCCTGGAGTCACCGGCAATGTATCGGCATTACGATCCACGATTCTTTTGGAGAGCGCATCAATAGTGCTGATTTGCACGGTTGGCAGATCGTTCAAGGCAACGGAGAATACGGTTTGCGCATGGTGGCAATCGTGCAGAATCGTACGCGCCAGTTCGCTGTCGTCTCCACCTAATTGATAGTCCGTATCCAAGAGCACGAGTGAACCCGGCTGGCATCCATGATTGCGCCGCGCATACAGAATGGCGTACTGCAGGTTCTGTTCCAAGCGCCGGCGAATTTCTGCGGCTGCGGCAACGGTGAAAGTAATAATTAACGATTCGCGGATGGATGAATGTGCTTCGTCTGCATTACGGTTCAGCAAGTCCAGCAGAATATCCTGCAAGAGTTGAGTGGTTTTGCCGGTGCCTGCGGATGCGCTGATGACGTAAGGCATGGTGTTTGTCGGAAAATCGTCCGAGAGAATATCCGCATCTTCCGACCTAGGTAATGCATCAACATGTTCTATCATGCCTTGCCTCCTTCAGATGAATTATTCATATGAAGAGCCGCTTCTTTGAGCTCCAGCAATGTCACTGCTGGCTCCACCTCGAATATGTTGCTATTCAGCACATCCCACGCCATGATGTCGGCCACATCGCTGTAGGCAAGACCATCACGGCCGTCAACCAAAGAACGATAAGGGCGCACCGGCAGTTTGCCGTCCAATATGTTCTGGCAGGCACCCACTATTTTCCCGTGCACATAATCCGCTATGCCACGAAATTCTTCCGCACTCAGTTGTTCGATACCGATGCCGGTTTCGTCGGATTCGCCTATGAGCACGCCACTGTTCGGCATATCAAAGCCTCGCCATACGTTTCTGATGCGCATGTTCTGAGCACTTGAATCGTCACTTGGCTCATCGAACAGACTCGTTGATCCATCGTCTGCGCTCGGCAACATGTTGTATTGGTTATTCAGCGCGATGCGTTCTCGAATGGTTGCGCTGGGTTTAATCGGGAGAAAGAACATGCCTGCTACTGGCATTCCGGAGTTGTGCCGGGCGGCAGAAGCATACGTAAACAGCTGAAGTTCATGGCCGTAGTACACATTTGAAGCGCGGCCGCCATCATTGCGAGACGGTTTGCCGAACAACGTACGGGCAGAAGACTTATAGTCCAGCACAACAATGCCGGCGCTCTCTCGCGAAATATTGGTATCGCGAATTACCGTATCAATGCGGTCGACTTTACCATTGATACGCAATGCAACCGGGATTTCCTTGTCCCTCGCCCTACCGATTAATTGTTCCCCTGAATATGGCGACTGCCATGCACCGGTCGTTCCTCCAACGTTGCCAAATACTTGCTCTACACACGTAGGCGTAAGCATCGTCTGTGCGGACGATAATGCCTCACGTTGCGCAGCGGCATCGACGGCAAAATCCATCAGCGTATCGACCAGCTGACGATGAATCATACGCATACGATTACTGGACCGCAGCACCTCCATACGCGGGTCTTCGTCCAGCACCGTCCACTGATTGCAGCCTCGATCCAGTCTGGAATAGTCGGCGATAAGCTCTTGCATGCCTGTTGCAGTGGGCTGAGGTGGTAAGCCGTTCAAATCTCGTTCATTCTTGTGTCGCTCGATCCAGGCATTGACCGCATGTTCCAGCACTGCATGATAGAACGTGCCTTCAAGCGCGGCATCAAAAGCGAACGCATTTGCCACGTTAACTTTCAATCCGTATTTCAGGAAATACTCATACGGATTGCGATAGTACGTTTCTATTGCCGAAACCGATGCATTGAACACACGAGTCGAGATCGAAGGATCTGCACCATGAGTGCGATAAACGCGATGCGCATAATCCGGCCTAGTGAACAACCGATATGCCAGTTCGCGGTCAAGGGGACGATACTCTGTTTCAACGGTCGGCACAGCGCGTTTGCTCGCTCCGATGATTTCGCTCGTATCCGATGTACCCGTCTCCCATTGGCTGATATATGGCGAGCATGCTTGTGCAGCGTTACGCAGACTCTTTGGATAGGTCATAGACAACTGCTGCGTTGCGCTGGCAACAACACCATTAAACCATAGCGGTTCTTGCCCGGACCTACGTTCCACCGTACCGGAAAGTACATTCCACGCTTCCAAAGTCTTGCCTTGGGAAGTCAGGAACCGTGACAAATCCAGCCGCTCGCCGTCATCGAGCAGACCAGTCTCATGCGGAATCGCAGGCAATTGAGATTCACTGCAACCCAGAACAATCACATATCTGTATGGATGTAAAGGCGATGACATCGGCAATACGTCCACGGCGCTGGCGGAGACCGGACGCGAATCGATTGGCTTCCCGGCGAGCGCCGAAGCCAGATTCTTGGCAAAGTTGTCTGCATATTCGGCATAATAATCGTTGCCAAACTGTTGAACCATGTCGTCAAACGCATTCATGATGACGGTCCAAACTGGCGCGGATCCTTCAATGGGTTGGGCGTATTCGGTAAGAAAACCAACCATCCCGCCTAGAGCCTCCCGCACGGTTGCGCTAGGCCGCGGCCGAAACACATCAGCGGCTTGCTGAATCAGCGAACGAATCTTCTGCAAATGTGCAGCGAACGGTATGTCTGTATCGATCCATACCGTTGCCGGATTGTTGGAGTTCAGCTGATTTTCAATGTCATCGATTGCCGTTGGAGTCAAGTTCAGATACCGGCTGAAGATACCGGAACGCAGTATGCGCAGGATGGACTGGGGTTGAAGTTCGTAGGTCGCGGAATCAAGCAGTCCCAGAATCGCATCAGCGAACGGATGGTCAAGCATCGTACTGGACGCGGCAATATTAATCGGTATCCCCTGATACGTGAATTCCGATGCAATTTGGGCTTGATATGAGCCAAGGTCTCGTGAGGTGACCAGCACATCACCGTATGAAATTTCTGGATTGTCCGCGATGAACTTCTTGATGGACGCTGCCACATAGCGCACTTCGGCAGTAGTATCCGGCATCGCGCACACTGATGTAGAAGCGGATGAAGCGAAAATACTGGCCAGCGTATTTCGGTTTCCATCATCACGTCTCTGCAATGCTTCCAGATAATCCGGATCAGAACCGGCACCAACCATCACCGTCAGATGCACGTATTGCGCAAGTGTATGAACTATCCTCATCTCCGAAGCGTTGAGGTGTGCGAAACCGTACAGATAGAACCAGCGATTACTCCCATGCCGCTGTGCCCATGCACATATGGTTTCATAGGCGGCTCCGGGGAATGTATACCGTTTACCTAACCGTTGCTCCACCAGTTGCAGCAAAGAGCCAAGCACCGAAAGTCGAGCATTCGACTGATGAGCGGCCAGAGCAAGCACCTCTTCAGCACTGACCCCATCATTATGCAATTCAACAATTTGCTTGGTGAACTGGTCAATAGCCTCAAACGAGTCACCAACCTGATTACGCAACGATTCATTATCATTCAGACACTTCGCTACGTAATTTCTCAGCGACATCATGCTGATTGATGGGCGAATGTACCTTCCATAATCCTGGTTGCCGATAATCGAGCTCATCATGCTTGCCAGAGAATGGACACCCACATTCATCCCCGGTTCCAGACGTTCGCGGAATTCCGGTCGGACCATCGACTGCAGTACTTGCTTTTCCACATATGCGCGCAAGCTTGCCGGTGTCAGAATAACGAATCGCCCACGGCAACTATCCGGAAAATCTGCTTCCGTACATCCGGCACCATCAGAAAGGACATGATCAATCAGGGCATGAATGTCATCACACCCTCGCTCGGGCCGTATCACCATGACACTCATACCTTACCCTCCCCAGTGAGTTGTATCTGTTCTCAGCATATAACTGACGCAACAAATATCCGGGACTTCGCGCATGACACTTTGCACTCTTACGCAAGCCTAGTGATTTCGTAGTATCACATTGCCGTCTAAGCACACACATATTGTTCAATCGCACGTCCTATTGGCCATTTGAAAGACTCACACTGGAGCTGTTGCCGAGTGGTTTGATCCCAATCCGAACCATTAGGGACGACTTCATCTGTACTCTTTTGCGCACAAGGACTTGCATCCATTACATCCTGCAATAAATCACCCTGTCCATGGGATTGTGCTGCTCTGTATTGCCTTTCCGCCTCGATAAGGTCATTGCCACATTGGGCAAGAGCCTTCCTGCAGGGGTTGACGCAATCAAAAGCACCGGCTCTAATGAGGTAATTGACATTCCCTGCATTGCAATGTTCCAATGAAACACGACGTATAAAATCATTAAAACTGCGATAGGCACTGCCCTTATTACGGGTTGAAACGATTTCTTCTGCCAATTGTTCCGAAATGCCCCGTATCGCATTAAAACCGAGCTGAATTCCATATGCCGATTTCTCATCGTCACCGGTACTGGAATACGCTGTCGCATAATATTGAGATTGATTAATGTTTGGCATTCTTACATGAATACCTAAACAGTACATTTCTTCAAATATACTTTCCAGTTTCGCTCTAGCGCCATCCTCGTTATAACTATTCAACATTGCGGTCATGAATTCGATTGTGTATAACGTTTTCACATAGGCGACACGGTATGCGAACATTGCACGAGCAACAGCATCTGCGCGGTCGGCACCTCTGCTATGGCATATGTCAATTAGCTCCGCAAAAGAGGTAAGCTTCTGCTGCATCAGTTCGCTCTTCATTCCATCCAAGAATGGAATACCGGCCGTATAGCCCGCGGACAGTAAGTCATACACACGGCTCTCATCCAACGAACTGCAAGAATCGTCCCATACTTGCGGCACATTGCAATCCGGTATGAATCGAAGGGCATCCTGCACCACCTGCAAAACTCTCGAACCTGCAATACGGAGACGAGGAAGCCCAAGTTCATCACAGCCTTTTGCATCAAACGCGGTGCTTTCTGCCCCCGAAGGAAAACGAACAATGGACGTTACTTCGGCAAGGGGCTTGTTGCAAAGAGCCAACACATCACTGCGAACGGAACAGTCATATATACAGTCTTTCAACCCATCCGCAATAGACTTCTTGGCGTTATCCTGCAACCAAACCTCAGCCGAGGATGCATCCCAGAACCGTTGATATCCGCATACATGCGACACATCTTTCACTGCCTTGGCATCGTTAAAACGGCTGTATGCAATTACAGCAGCTGCATAACCATTCCCATATCGGTCACATAGATATTGCAATACCCGCCTGGACAGTCCCCGTTCCGTTTGCAAAACAGCTGTAGGAAAGACTGAATCTTGAAAATCAGTAAAGGGTAAATCGTATTCGATGGGATCAATCTCACTAATCCCCAGCGCATAGGCGACAAGGCTGCGAGCCAATATCCCCTTCCCGGGCCCGACCAAATGCCCCTCTTCTCGCAATCGATTCGTACAATATGCGACGGCCATCAAGTATTCTTCAGCATGGGTTTCACGAATCACAGCCATTTCGTGTTGAGCACGATTCCACACTGAATCCGGTATGCTTCCATACTTCGTTTGCAGCCATCCTTCAACTTCCCCTTGAAGAATTTCACTCGACGCTCGGCCATCAGCACCAACATGCTGCGGCATTAATGAGCCATCTTCCGCTACACAAAATCCGGTATCGCACCGCTCTGCTATGAGCAACGTATTGTCGCAGGCTTCAGGCACATCGGAGAACAGAGACCGCATAACCGCAGATGAACGCAAATAATACTCCTCGCTTTCAAACTTGAAACGATGAGGACCATCCATCACATCACCTGTTTCAATGCATATACGCACATCATGTTTTAGACTGTCATCACGCTTTGCATAATGCACATCACTAGTTGCGACTAACGGCGCATTAATTCGTTTCGCCAGTTCCACTAGATCATTCCTGATTTGGTGCTCAATGGACAAACCATGATCCATGATTTCTATAAAGAAATTATCTCGACCGAAAATATCCTGTAGTTCACCGGCCATTCGCAACGCTTCATCAAATTGTCCAAGCAACAATCTTGTCGGAATGGCTCCAGACATGCAGCCCGACCCACAAATAAGTCCTTTTGCAAATGATGACAAGACATTGTTATCCATGCGAGGATAACGCGAGACCAGACCTTCGAGATTCGCCACGGAAGATGCTTTCATGAGATTGACAAGACCTTCATCGGACTCTGCCCATAGCGTCAAGTGAGTAAACAGCCCACCACCGCTGACATCATAAGGATCATGAGGCACACAAGTAACACTTCTTCGAGTATTCCTCTCTTTCCACGAATTATCCCAAGATACGCATCTCGTATCCGTGCGGCCAGTTTCTGGCGTTACGTATGCTTCAACACCCAAAATCGGCTTAATGCCTCGCTGACGTCCTGCTTTCCAGAACTCCATCAAACCGCCGACACTGCCGTGATCAGTCAGACCAATTGCTGGCTGACCTAATCGTTGCGCTTCACTCATCAGCTCGCTCACAGTAGAGACACCATCTGCCAGCGAATAGTCACTATGTACATGCAAATTAACGAAATCCCGCATAAGAGCACCGCCTCCATAGTCATGGTTGCTTCGAATTCGAATCGGCTGCATGTTCAGTTTCCTGCCGCGCTACAATCAACGGTAATTATCTACTGGTTCTTGAAGCAGTCTCGATACTCAGCGAGAGGAACATGATGGCCGTCTCATCGCAACAAGCAACACCTTCCACTGCGCAGATTGTCATCGAGATTCTCGAACTGCTGGATGCGCATACAGACCGCGAGCACGGGATTACTGCCACTGAGATCAGCAAGCGCATCAGCGTTTCGGAAAAGACCGTACGAGGGCATCTCAAGGCGTTGCGTGACATGCAACCATTCGGCCGTCGGGTGGAGCATCTGGAGCGTCGAGACCTGCTCTCTGCTGAAAGCGCTGATCCAAAGCCGGGATGGTACATTGAACCGGTGTTTGATACGGCCCAGATGCGTCTGCTTGCGGACGGCGCGGTAATATCACGGTCTGACAGCGAATATCTGAGCGACCTTATCGCCAAAATCTATACGTTCGCGGGCAAGTCGGGCCAATTGCGCGGTCTGAGGCAGCTCACTACGCCAAAGAACTACAACACCGAGTTTCTCAACAATATCGAAATGCTCAACGATGCCATCGAACACGAACGAGTAATTCGATTCCGTTACTGCACCTATGACATTGATGGCAATCTGGTTCCTCGCCGCGACAATGCGGGTGAAATCAAAGAATACCAAGCCGATCCGTACCATCTGATGTACAAGAACAACAAATACTATCTGATTTGCCACATGCATCAGCATGACAGTCTCTCGTATCTGCACGTAGAACGTTTCCGCAACCTTTACGTCGAGGAGACTGATCATGCGCTCAATCGCTCACTGGATAGCTTCAGTCCGATTCCGGGAACGCCGTTCAACATCGAAGAGCATATGGACGAACGCCCTTACCCCATGGACGGCGCAGCAGTACCGATTCACCTGCGTATTACCGGCACGCTGGAGCCCTTGTACGACTGGTTCGACAACGCCAAGGTCACTCAAATCAGCGCCAACGAATACGACGTGCATATCATGGCCAACGAATTAGCGACCTTGTGGTGGGCATTGCAATATGCCGATTCGCGCCTCATTGAAGTCCTTGAACCACAATCCTTACGCATTATGCTGCGAGATACTGGCGAATCTTTGCTAGAAAAGTATCGAGACTAGCTAGTCCCGCTATATTCTCACCAACGCTCAGCTCTTTTGTCGGCACTCGGCAATGAGGGCGGCACAGAGCAAAATGAC
>OGRN01001377.1_pt1 | contig 21276 bp, 18 predicted proteins | sample 1553401 | NCBI WGS metagenome assembly OGRN01 (sample SAMEA2580096, study PRJEB22360) | human gut metagenome | biome: human gut; feature: human-associated habitat; material: faeces | place: Denmark | collected 2008/2010 | reverse complement strand
TAGAACATCACCTTGCCATGGTGGGGGTCGCGGGTTCGAATCCCGTCTTCCGCTTTTTTTGTACCTTGATATATGGTATGAAGAATTTATAGTATAGTGATTATGGTGCGAAGGATATACCTGTTCCCATTTCGAACACAGAAGTCAAGCTTCGTAACGCTGAGAGTAGTTGGGGGATCGCCCCCTGCGAGGGTAGGACGTTGCTATACGAAAAGCAAGAGGTCAGGAAAAAACGAGGCCCCAAATCGAAAAAGCCGGGTGATTTGCAATCAATCGCAAATCTAATCCGGCTTTTTTTCTTATGCATGACGGTCGCCTTCCATGATGGAAACAGCCGAAAACAGTTTGGCGGTAAATTTGACTGAGAGCCCGGCACGCTGATTTATCGGGTGCTGCATTTGGCAAAATCACTGCCGTTTACGGACATATCGAAAAAAATAGAGCATTTGCCGTAAATCCGAAGGAATATTTTATATTGATTTTGCTTAATTATCCGATGATATTTTCGCGTATTTCTTTTTATATCAAAGCAATTAGCTGTTAAAACTTAAAGAATTTAAGATGAGTTTGGTTAACGTGATTTAATTGAGAAAAATTCTCAATTAGATTCTTTTTTTAGTTCGTTTAAAAACGATTACATTGATTTTAAATGGCTTTATATTAGGCCATATGCGAACAATCAAAGAAAAAGCCTTGATTTTTAGGGCTTATTCGCTTAAATTAGATATAAGTTAGAAAGATTTAATGTGAGAAGATTTTCCTTTGAATTTGTACGAGGTGGGGGATTGAAATGACAGAAGAAAGCAAAACGATGTACTGTCATGGCTATGAACATGATGCTTGCGGCATGGGTTTTATTACCCAGATTGACGGTAAGCCGAGCCATGAACTCATTGAACGAGCACTTGTCATGCTTAGTCGAATGAATCATCGCGGCGGTACTGGCTCAGAACCTGATACTGGCGATGGTGCCGGTATTTTATTTGCTATGCCTGACAAATTTTTTCAAAAATATGCTGAAGAACAAGAGTTTACGCTTCCGAGCCTAGGAGATTATGCTGTTGGCATGTTTTTCTTGCCGCAAAAAGAACAAGAAAAAAATGCCATGCTTGGCTCAGTCACGGCAGAAATTACGGCATCAGGATTTAAAGTCTTGGCGACGCGAAACGTTCCGTACATTTATGAAAATTGCGGACCTACTGCGCAAAAGGCCATGCCTGGATTTGAACAAGTCATTATTCAGCGTCCGGCCGATACCGAAGCAGGGCGTCCTTTTGAAGATCGTCTGTATCATTTGAGACGTCACCTTGAAAAGACATATTCTTCAAATGAATTTGCAATTGTCAGCCTTTCAAGCAAGACTCTTTGCTACAAGGGAATGCTTCATGCTTATCAAGTCGGTCAATTCTATCCTGATTTACATGATCCTGACATGTGTTCTGCGATTGCGCTGACTCATTCTCGTTTTTCAACCAATACTTTTCCTAGCTGGAGTCGTGCGCAACCTTTCCGTTTTATTGCGCACAACGGTGAAATCAACACTTTGAAGCGTGCTGAAAATTGGATGAAGAGTCATAATATTGAAGTCTACAATGAAGAAGACTCTGATTCTGCCAAATTGGAAAACTGCATGGAATATTTGTATCGCAATGGTCGTGATATTCCGCAAGCGCTTTTGATGATGATGCCTGAAGCCTGGAGCGATAAGATGAATCTTCCAAAGGAAGAAAGAGACTTCGATGAATACAATTCGTCATTCATTGCTCCTTGGGACGGTCCGGCAGCTCTTTGTTTCACCGATGGCACGCAAGTTGGTGCCATTTTGGATCGAAACGGGTTGCGTCCTTCTCGATACAGTCTGGTAAAAGGGAACTTTTTGATTACGGCTTCTGAATCAGGCGTTTACGATGTTGCACCTGAAGATATTATTGAAAAAGGAATCTTGGGTCCAGGAGAAATGATCTTGGTCGATACTTCCAAGGGACGCTTTTACAACACCAAAGAAGTCAAGGAATACTATTCAACTCAGCATCCATATGGCGAATGGCTCGAAAACGAGCAGGTCAAACTCAATGAATTGCCAGAAGCAGATATCGTTGAACACCTTTCTAAGCATGCATTGAAGACTCTTTGGCGTCGTCATGGATATACGGAAGACATTATTCGTGATTCCATCATTCCGATGGCGCAAAATGGCGAAGTTCCTGTTATTTCAATGGGATTTGACTCACCGTTGGCTGTTTTGAGTGAAAAGCCGCAGTCATTGTTTACTTACTTCAAGCAACAATTTGCGCAAGTCACGAATCCACCGATCGATGCAATTCGTGAAAAACAGATGATCGGTACTGAAATGTACTTGGGTGCTGACGGAGATATTTGCAAAGATGTTCCGGAAAATGCCAAAAAAATCAAGCTTGATTCTCCGATGCTCGTTAACGGAGAATTTGAAAGATTGCGTCATTTAAACGGCAAGGACGGCTTCAAGACGGGAGAGGTCTCATTATGCTACAGCAATGTCGAACGCCCGCACAGACTGCAACAGGCTCTTGAAGATTTGTTCCGTGATGCCGAAAGCAGAGTTGATGCCGGATGCAACGTTTTGATTGTCACGGATCGCGGTGCAACGCGTGATGATTTGGTCATTCCGGTTCTTCTGGCGGTTTCCGGCTTGAATAATTACCTTGTTCGAAAAGGCAAACGCGGTTTGGTGTCAATTGTTGCTGATACTTGCGAAGCATGCGAAGTGCATCATTATGCAACGTTGTTGGGATATGGTGCTTCTGCGATTCATCCTTACGGCGTATACGCAACGCTTGATTATTATGACCTCTCTGACAAGAAGGAAGCTTATCGTTCGGCTGCTGAAAAAGGAATCATTAAAATTATGAGCCGTATGGGTATTTCGACGATTGTTGGCTATCAGGGTGCCCAATTATTCGAAGCTGTCGGCATTTCAAAAGAAGTCGTTGACGAATACTTTACCGGTACGGTTTCACGTATCGGCGGGTTGACTCTTGATCAAATTGAAGAAGAGTATCTTGAACGCTACAAAGCTGCATTTGGCGAAAAAGCAAATGATGCTCTTCCGACGGATGGCAGTTTCAAGTATCGTTTTGAAGGCGAACATCACATGTTCAATCCGATGACGATGTATAAATTCCAACAAGCGGTCAAGACGGGCGACTACAAGCTTTACAAGGAATACGCAAAATTGATGCGCGATGAGGAATTGGAGCATCCTTCCACCCTCAGATCGATGTGGAATATCGAATCAGATCGAGATCCCGTTCCTTTGAGCGAAGTTGAACCAGTCAGCCAAATCGTCAAGCGTTTCAAGGCTGGAGCCATGAGTTTCGGTGCGCTCTCGAAAGAAGCACATGAATGCATCGCTCAAGCGATGAACGAACTCGGCGCAAAGAGCAACTGCGGTGAAGGCGGCGAAAATCGTTATCGTTTCAAGAAACAGCCTGACGGACGCGACATCAACAGTCGCATCAAGCAGGTCGCATCAGCGCGTTTTGGTGTTAATGCCGAATATTTGATGAGTGCTGAAGAAATCCAGATCAAAGTTGCTCAAGGTGCCAAGCCTGGTGAAGGCGGACAGCTTCCTGGTGCTAAAAACTTCCCTTGGGTTGCTGAGGTTCGCGGATCGGTTCCCGGCGTTCGGTTGATTTCTCCTCCGCCTCATCATGATATTTATTCAATTGAAGATTTGAAGCAGCTTATTTATGATTTGAAACAGATCAATCCTAGTGCTGCCGTTTCTGTCAAGCTTGTATCAAGCACAGGCGTTGGTACGATTGCGACGGGCGTTGTCAAATGCGGTGCGGACAAAGTCGTTATTTCAGGGTATGACGGCGGCACGGGTGCCGCTCCTCGAATTTCCGTGCGCGATGCCGGACTTCCATGGGAAATGGGAATTTCAGAAGCTCATCAGACGCTTGCGTTGAACAATCTGCGTCAGCGTACGACGATTGAAACTGATGGCAAGCTTATGACGGGTCGCGACATTGCCGTTGCAATCATGCTCGGTGCCGAAGAATTCAGCTTTGGTTCGCTTGTGTTGGTTTCAATCGGCTGCATCATGATGCGCGTCTGCAGCAAAAATACTTGTCCTACCGGTGTTGCTACGCAAGATCCTCGTTTGCGCAAATTCTTTAATGGCAAGCCGGAAGATATCAAAAATTGCATGCGTTTCTTGGCCGAAGATCTTCGCGAAGAAATGGCTGAACTTGGATATCGCACGGTCGATGAACTTGTTGGACATACGGAACATTTGAAACCGCGTTTTGTTGCCAAGGGCAAGGCAAAATCGCTTGATTTCGATCGCTTGCTCGGAACGTCGATCGGAATTTCACGCAAATCAAAAGATCCGTTTGCTCCAAAATCAGAGTGGCCAGACCTTAATGCCTTTGCGGAAAGCGCAATTCAAGAAAAGAAGGCGGTTGTTCTCAAGTCTTCAATCAACAATATTCATCGTGCTGCCGGGACGAGAATCGGTGGCTGGATCGCCAAGCGTTTCGGCAACAACGGTCTTCCTGCCGGGCATCTTAAATTTGAATATACAGGCGTTGCCGGTCAAAGTTTCGGTGCGTTCATGCCGCAAGGCTTGGAGCTTAAACTCATCGGTGAAGCAAATGACTATGTCGGCAAGGGATTGAGCGGCGGACGTTTAATCGTTCAGGCTCCTGCCAAGGCGAAGAAGATTTACAGCAACGCTCCGATCGTCGGAAACGTTGCCTGCTTTGGAGCTACTGGTGGTGAAGCATACTTCAACGGACGAACCGGTGAACGTTTCTGCGTTCGCAATTCCGGCGCAACGGTTGTTGCCGAAGGCATCGGTGACCATGGCTGCGAATACATGACCGGTGGCATTGCAGTCGTTCTTGGCTCAACCGGCTGCAACTTTGGTGCTGGAATGTCCGGCGGGGTTGCCTATGTTTACGATCCGGAAAAGAAGCTTGAGGAAAACTGCAACATGGATATGATTGAGTTGTTCAAGCTTAATGAAAAAGGCAATGATTCCGTCTTAAAGGAAATTTTGGAAAAACATGTGAAGTTTACCGGTTCCGAAAAGGCCAAGAGCCTGTTGAACAACTGGAAGAAAGAACAAGAAAACTTTGTCAAGGTCTATCCTAAGGAATATCGTCATATCAATGAGATCATGGCAGAATGCGCCAAGAAGGGCACGCCTAAGGATCAACTTGAACAAAAGGCTTTCGATATTATTACGGCATCCAAGTAGAAAAGGAGAATTGAATTATGGCAGATCCATTTGGTTTTATGAAATATCCGCGTGTCAACAATCCGATTCGACCGGTTGCTGAACGTATCAAAGATTTTGAAGAAATGGAAAACGTTCTTTCAGTCGAAGAACGCAGAAAACAAGCAGCACGCTGTATGAATTGCGGCGTTCCTCACTGTCATGCCGGTCAATTTTATTCCGGTGGGCGCGCAGTTAGCGGCTGCCCGAATGATAATCTGATTCCTGAGTGGAACGATCTGATCTATCGTGAAGAAGACAAGCATGCTTTTGAAAGATTGACTTTGACAAATCCGCTTCCGGAATTTACCGGACTCGTTTGTCCTGCGCCTTGCGAAGTTGCTTGTAATGAAGCTTTGAACGGCAAGGGCATTACAATCAGAAACAACGAACGCTATATCATTGAAACGGCTTATGCGAACGGTTGGGTCAAGGAAAGCGGGATTCCTTTGCATCGCAACGGAATCAAGGTTGCAGTCGTCGGAAGCGGTCCGGCAGGATTGGCCTGCGCATGGCGATTGAATCAGCTTGGCTATGACGTGACCGTTTATGAGCGTGACGATCATCCGGGCGGATTGACGATGTATGGCATCCCGAATATGAAATTGCCTAAGGAAATCGTTGCTCGTCGTGTCAAAATCATGGAAGAAGTCGGAGTAAAATTCGTTTTGAATACCGAGGTCGGTGTCGACGTTTCCGGAGACGAATTGAAACGCGAGTATCAACGAATCGTTCTTGCGATTGGTGCCCGTCAAGCGCGTGATTTGAACGTTCCCGGACGCGAATTGGAAGGCGTCCGTCTTGCAGTCGACTATTTGACTGATGCGACAAAGAGCGTTCTGAAAAACGGGACCAAGGCAAGCAAAGAACTTGAAGGCAAAAAAGTCATGGTCATCGGCGGTGGAGATACGGGCAACGACTGCATTGCAACGGCCATCAGACAAGGTGCGGCAGATGTCAAGCAGCTTGAAATTACTCGGCGTCCGCCTTCAAAACGTCCGGCTGATAATCCGTGGCCTCAATGGCCACGCGTTGCCAAGACGGGATACGGTCAAGAAGAAGCCAACGAATTATTTGAAGGCGTCTTGACTCAGTATGAAACCACGGCAGTTGGGTTTGAAGGCGTCGATGGGCACGTTTCAAGCGTGACGACATGTCATGCGCAACTCTTCAAGCCCGTTCCGGGAACTGAAGAAAAGCATCCGGTTGATCTTGTGCTTTTGGCAATGGGCTTTACGGGAGCACAAAAGCAATTCTTGGATGAATTCGGCGTAACTGAGGTTAACGACGATTATACGACAAATGACGAAAAAGTTTACGTCGCAGGCGATGCTCGCCGTGGACCGAGTCTTGTAATTTGGGGCATCCACGAAGGGCGCATGGCAGCTGAAAAAGTCAATGAGGCTTGCAAAGCGGCTGCCCATGCCGAATAAGCGATATGTTCGGCATAAGACATTAACATCATTTGGCAATCAGGACTTAAGAGGTTTGGTCCTGATTGCTTTTTTGTTACGAAAATTTTGGGATGTGATGCAAAGTGAAATCAAAAATTAAAAGGCTCAATCAACTCTGAATTTTTCAGCAAACAAAAAGAGCCTTAAATTTCTTCAAGACTCCTTTAGCATTATTCGATGCAGGAAGCTAAAAGCTACCAGTCCACAAGCGAGGACAGTTTCTTACGGCAGCGGTTCAAGGCATTATACGTCTTTTGATCGGAAATCCCTAAATTTCTTGCTGTTTCTTTAACTGAGATCGTATTCAGCCAATCAACCAAAACGCTACTTTCCAAAGACGTTAATTTGCCTGGGCGTTTTGGCCATTACCTGCTCAAGCGCAATTTTGGCTTCAAGTTCGCTGAAAGTATTTTCAGAGATAAATGAATCATCATCGCCGCAGATTGAATCGAGCGGAACTGCCAGCACGTTCCCCATGCGTTTATTAGCCGTTTCTTCACGCTTCAACGTCGTCAGACGATTATACAAGCTAGCCTTGAAATAGCAGCCGTAAGTTGCTTTCGTCGTTGTCTGATTGTAGCTGAGAGCCGTAGAGCAGCAGATAATATAAGCCTCTTGAAGCAAATCGTCCCGATCCAAAGTTCTGAAATGAAACGAAGTGATCGCCCTAATAACCAACGGCTTGTATTTTGCAAACAGCTCTGCCAATGAGTCCTCGCAATGGTACTCCTTAAATCGTCGAAGCAATTCTTTCGTTGCTTCATCTTTGTTTTGAGTCATGATAATGCCCCCTTATAAATATTCCTGTCGTGACTTGAATGTCACGAATATAATATAATTCTTTTTAAGTATTTTGTCAGCGTTTTTTCATCTTAAAATACCATTTTTAATAATTGTGTAATATTAAAGAAATAAAGTAACAACTAAGTCTGTTTTTTTGTAAAAAATGAATTTGACAATTTTATCATGAAACGGTGGTGAATAGTCTTATCGGTTTCTGGTGTAGTAAATTTGAAGAGACTTCTTAATCACTCAATTTTAGAGAATTGGAGCTCCAAATTGATTAAAAAGTCTATTGAGACTTATTTTGTTTCGTGAGTACAGAGATTGTGTAAGGAACTTTAAAAAGATGATACGAAATCAAAAAATTGCAATAGGGGGGCTGTATTAGGAAAGTATGATGAAACCGAAGAAAAGGAAGTTTTATTTGCCAGAAAATCATCATTTAAGGTCGTAAAATACTCCTTAGAGGAACGCTCAGATAACAAATCAGTTCCGATTATAGAGGTGGTAGAAAATGAATAAAAAGCCTTACTCTGACAGAAGATGGTATGATGCTGATTTTGAAACTGTAATGAACCTTAAACCGCTTAAACATTCTGAAGAATATAAGAAAAATGCAAAGGAATTTTTCAGCGGGCTGTTTGTCAGAGAATTCAAAGAAGATTTACCCGTAGAATTACAAACTTCTGAGAAGGAGGATACTAACAGCTAATAACGATTACTTTTCAGCAGCTTATAAAATTTTGTCTTATCTTAAATATTGTTACGAAAACGGAGAAATTCAGATACCAATATTTTACGGAAGACGTTACCTTTCCAAGACGAGAGGTTTCAACACTGGTGGCGAAATCAGCGTTCAGCCGACGATTTCCGACAGCGATTACCACGTAAGCGGCGGAAACGCAGACTTGCAAGGATGGCTAGGAAGCTACTAAAATAATAAAAGCACGCTCATTATCGGGCATGCTTTTTTTGTCAAAAATATGATTTTGATGCATAATATATTAGCAACGAGCTTCAGGGTGACAACCGTGCTTTTTGATAGAAAGAGGTGATTGCTATGATTGCTAAAAACTTGAGAAAGGACAAGCGGTCGGTGGACAGATTAATATCCATCTTTTCAGCCGTCATATCGCTATGCGGTTTTGTACTGTCGTTATTGACGTACATTGACGACAGAAAAAAATAGTCGCCCCAACCGGTCAAAGTTCAGGGGCGACTATTTTTAAATGATAATAAAGGTCGTCACTGTGAAGTGACTTGCACAGGTCTTGTCAAACAATCGACAAGACTTTTTTTGCGTCTTTATTATAACATCAAACTGCTTTTGTGACCAACAAAAATTACGGTTGGTAAATTATTTTGAAATTTTCTTTGTCTATGCTTGAGATATTGTTGCGAACAGCGCAACAATAAAAAAGTGCACTGGCTGCCACCAATGCACAAGTTTAATTTAGAGGTGATATCCTTGAGGGTGTACTCTAATGCGCTTGGCTGGTGGTGTACTGCAATACACCAGAACAAAAAGCGCCCCTGCTAGACTATCAGCCTAATTGTTGAATATAGTATATTCACTACTGCTGTATATATTATAGCACGGTTTAGCGACTTGAACCATTAATATAATATAAAAAACGCCCTGAAAAGGCGACTAGTGGTTCGACGGTAGCACATACCGCTTACACGTTAATTCGATTTCCACGAGTATACAGCGTATCTCTACCTACAATATGTATTATAAACTTTATCAAGGTTGTGAAACGCTTGTTTAGCAACGTTTCAGTATGTATTTTTTGTTGAACGACAACTCAAGTCTTTTAGAGATAATGGCTATAAGTTCTGTAAATGGCACGCAGAGCCTAGTGCTTGTAATATGTGCAAAGAAATCGCTGAGAATGATAGTGGTTATGGAGTAGGTGTTTACCGTGCAGATGAAGTTCCTAGCCTGCCTGCTCATCCTAACTGCAGATGTGTTCTGGGTGCTTACTGGGTGGATGAAGAGAAGTATCTATTACAAAATGAGACGACAAAAATAACTCAAAAAGATTTAAAAAATAATCTAACTGTAGATAGAGATTTAGTAAATTCAAAGTCTTTTCATGATAAATTTGAAAGAATGAATTTACGAAAATCTGTGAAAGAAATGTTATATCAAACAAGTCTTGAAATGTTGGAACATAGAGATGGAACTAATAGCGAAGATATAGCAGCTATAGATATTAGAATTGGTAATAGATTGTTCTTTAACATGAGTACTATTGATGAATCAAAAGTAAATCCAACTCTAGAAGAGTACAAATTAATTGAAAATAATGATGATAAAGTGATTTTAATTCACAATCATCCATTAAGTGGTCGTCCTTCATGGGCTGATATAAAAACATTGCAGTTAGGCAAGAAATACATTGATAGATCTATTATTAAAGGAAATGTTACTGAAATATCTTTGTCTAAGAGAAATAAAGATATTATGAAAACGCTTGAAAAATGGTATAATTACTATGTAAGAGATGGATTTACAAAGCAAGGATCGATTTTAAAAGCAACAGATAAACTGTATGAGGAGAAGGTGCTCCGCTATGTCGAAAGATGAACAAAGGCTAACATGGATGGCTATTGATGATACTTATTGTGTGTCTCCTGAAGAAGAAAGAAAAATACTGGATAGAATTAATAAAAAAATAGAGAGTAACTTTGAATTTAAGAAAAGAGAAGAAGCAACAGATAAATATTTAAAAGATCATAACATTATATAAAGCATTCACAAAATTATTGTGGGTGCTATTTTTATTATACGCCACTGCTTAGAGTTATAGACGACCAGCAATAGCCGTCTTTTTTATAAGGAGAATTAATCGGAGTCTTATAAAATTAACTACGCTTTACGAAATAACGAAATACTTAGTGAAGCGCAAAGAAAATTAGTTGCGAATTTAGATAATGCAATTGATAAACTGCCTAAGTATTCTAGCAAGCCCCCTCTTTATCGTTCCTACAGTAACGTTTTAGGCTTTGACAGCATGAAGTTTGCGATTGATGTTGGAAATAAAGGGGTTTTAAGCGATTCGGCTTCTTTCTTTACTTCAACAGATATTTATGACCCGAACGATGATCTGAGAGTTATCATCTTAAAAAGCAAATCGGAAGCAGTTTTAGGAAAATATGATGAAACCGAAGAAAAAGAAGTTACGTTTTCTAAAAATACAGTTTTTAAAGTGGTAAAATGTTACACTGAAAGACGTGAAAATGATAAATTGGTTCCGATTATCGAGGTGACTGAAGTTGAATAAAAAGCCTTACTCTGATAGGAGATGGTATGATGGTGATATTGAAGCCGTTAAACGATTAAAGCCCCTTAAGCACTCAGAAGAGTATAAGAAGATGGCAAAAAAGTTTTTGAGCGAGCTATACGGTAAGGAATTAAAAGATGAAGACTTGCCGGAAGAACTGAGACCTGCAAAAGCAAATGACAAAGATAACGAAGATGACAAGTAGCAAATAATATTCAAGACGGGGTCAACCGTCTTTTTTTATGCCCTTTAACCACTACGGCGTTGAGTGGTGTCAGTGGACTGCAGAGCCAAAGGCATGTCGGACGTGCGCAGAGTATGCCGGACATAACGGCGGTGTTTACCGCGTCAAGGACGTACCGACACTGCCTGCACATCCTAACTGTCGGTGTGCACTGTCTGCATACTGGAAAGATGAAAAGAAAACAATTGTTAAAGGAGAATCCGGGGCGATTCTAGAAAGAAATAAGCATATTGATGATTTCATTCCAGAATTTAAGGAAGAAGAGATTGCTAAGGCCTTATATTTAGAATTCGCTCAAAGGAATCGCAAAGATAGCGTTAATAAAATTAGTAAAGCTTCTGCAATGCCAGTAAAGGATGCTAGTGAAGTTTATGCTCATATTTTTGAAGATAAACATTTAACGGTTGATAAAAACGGTAACTTAGTGCAGGCGTACTTTGATCCTAATTATGAGATGTCTCAGTCGTTTAGCAGAATTTTTAATGGTACCGGGATAATTAAAAATGATATAATTGTGTTGAGACATGAGTTATACGAACGGAAACTTATGAAATCTAACCCTAAAATGACATATTATGAGGCTCACGAATTGTCAAAAGAAAAGTGACTATAAAGGTGGTGATAGCTAATGATGGTTGAAATGATTTTGCTTGATAATAACGATAAATCTGTAACATATGAAGTTAGGAATCATGATAAAAATATAAAAATAGATAATATCACAGTTAATAAACACGATAAAAGCTATGTACTTGAATCAGGAAAAAAGATTGATAATCAATTTGTTAGCTCCACTTACAGGGTGATTTTGAAATGTTTGGAGGATGGAAAATATCCCAAGTCATATGCAAATGGCTGGGGATAGATAAGGCGGATTAATAATTTTAAGACGACTATTGCTAGTCGTCTTTTTTAATGCCCTTTTTCCGAGTTGCAGGGCTAAAAGAACAAGAGATTGGATAATTCAAAATATCCAAAGTGATGAGGAATTTAACGCTAAGCTTAAAGAATATTATGATAGAGCAATCTTGAACATAAATCGTACTATTGAATCTGAATTATCTAGGTTAGCTATAAAAGAGAATATAGATATTAATGAACTTAAACAGAGGGTAAAAGACTTTGACGTTCAAGAATATAGTATTGAGGCTAAACGAATTGTTGAAGAAGCTGATAAGTTAAGAAAACATGGTCGCAATGTAACTTATGAAGATTTTAGCAAAGCGGTTAACGAAAGATTACGCCTGTACAATGCGACAATGCGAATTAATCGGCAAGAATTATTGAAATCTTTAATAGGTTTAAATCTAATTGAGCTTGGTGCAAATGTTGATTCAAGCTTGAGACGGAAACTAACTAATGATTATACGGATGAGATCACTCGACAAGCTGGTATCTTAGGCGAATTTAAACATCCGATCTGGACAAGTAAAGAAGTTGCCAAAATCGTTATGGCTCAAACGGGCAGTGCTAATTTCAGTAAGCGTATTTGGACTAATCAGGATGCACTAAAAGCTCGTTTAGATGCATCGCTTAGCGTAGCACTTATTCAGGGTCAAAATCCTAGAAAAATGGCTCAACAATTACGGGATTTAGTCTCTAAAGAAGTTACTAATGCTAGATATGCAACAGAACGAATTGCTAGAACTGAAAGTGCTAGAGTTCAAACTCAAGCACGACTTAAGTCTTTTAGAGATAATGGCTATAAGTTCTGTAAATGGCACGCAGAGCCTAGTGCTTGTAATATGTGCAAAGAAATCGCTGAGAATGATAGTGGTTATGGAGTAGGTGTTTACCGTGCAGATGAAGTTCCTAGCCTGCCTGCTCATCCTAACTGCAGATGTGGTTTAGGTGCTTACTGGGTGGATGAAAAGGATAGAGCAGAAGCATCTAGACTAGAACGAAAGAAAAATACTGAGAAGCGAGTCACTATTAATAAAGAAAAACAGCGTAAACTAACGGCTGAATTCAGAAAGAACGGTGGCAAGGTAGCGAAGCTGAATACTATTTGAAAAGCCGAGGAGCTACCGCGATGACTTTAGGTGATGCAACGATTGTCTTACAAAATAAACCTACGATAAGTGAAGTTTTAGAAGAATTGTACCATATTGAACAATTTAAAAACGGAGAAATAGATGACGATATTTCTAAATATAAGGCAGAGATAGAGGCGCAAAATTACTTGTTATCGGTAGAAAAGATGTATAATATACCTAGAAGAGAGATAGAAGAAACTAAAAGAAATTTGAATTACTGGAAAGGAAAGCTGGAAAATGAAAATAAGTGAAGTATATAATACCTCTTTTTCGACTGTAATTGTAACTGATAATAAGCTTCCAGAGAAGCTTCTAGGGAATTTGGTAGTAATAGATAATAGAAAATAGAAAATATAAAGTTACAGGAGTGCCAACTAATGATAATTATTCATTTATGATTGATGAAATGGAAAATTTTAAAGTAGGACAAAAAGTTGAGTTTATTTTATAAGCATTCACATAGAATAATGTGGGTGCTTTTTATTTTTGGAGGAAATTATGGATAATGGAAAATTTATAGATATATGTAAAAATGAAGTGGTTAAATATACTAATGATCATTTAGATAAAACAGATGGTAAACAGATTAGTTCAGATGATGTTTATGTAGTTTGGTTAACTAAGGTTTTACAAAGTAATAAAGCTTTATTATCAACTACATTGTTTGATGGTATGTATTATGAATTAACATATAACGGAGATAAAAACGAATTGTACATTGATGTGTACAAAAAGTTTGAAAATAAAGGATTAGTATTAGACGACTAGCAATAGCCGCCTTTTTTATAAGGAGAATTAAAATGAATGATTACAAATCAAGAATGAAACAAGAATATTTAGAATTAACAACTAGAATTAGTAAGTTACGTCGAATGATTGTATTAGCTAAAGCAGATAAGTTAGAATTTAAGCTAAGTTGTAAGGATGAATTGTTAGAAGAACAATTAGAGGCTATGGAAAAATGTGCTCTGGTGCAAAAAATAAATGCTCTGCATTTTGACAGAGTCTTGTATTCATAATGTTGCATAAAAATTTTTAAGAAAAATCCATCCCCAAGGTTACGGACAACAAGACAACACTTTAAACAATCATAGATAATCATAAAAAAATAAAACACCGACTTAACGGTGTTTTAAAATCATAAATCATTATAAAATGTTATAAGAAAGCCACTTACCGGACTTGAACCGGTGACCCCCACCTTACCATGGTGATGCTCTACCTGCTGAGCTAAAGTGGCATTCAGACTTACCTATTAAGTATATCTGATTAGAATGAAGAATGCAACAATAAATTATGATTCTGCATTTTTTTCAAAGCTGAACGAAACAGTATAAAGCTCAGGAGGAATTTGTCTAAGCATTTCAGGCATCTGTTCCGGACAGATCAAAGTCAATGAATGCATGGCGCGCGAACAGATAGTATAGAAGATGCCAAGCGTGTCTTCAGGAAATTTTTCTTCTGTAACGTCGCAAACGATGACTGAATCAAATTCGAGGCCCTTGGCAAGATAGATTGGAAGAATCGTTATGCCTGAAGGGACGGAAACGTCCTGATCGTCTAAAAGCGTGACGTCAAAATCTTCTTTAAGCTTGAAGAAAAGTTCTTCTGCATCCCGTTCGTTTTTTGTGATCAGGGCAACCGTCCCGTTTTGATCAAATGCGTTTTTAAGTGTTGTTTTCAAATCTTTGAGTGCATTTTCTCGGCTGGTCATGAATAGTGTCGGTTTAGCGCCTGAACGGGCAAACGAGCGAATTTTGCTTTTGTTTGGAAGAAGCGATTTCATGAAGTCGGTAATTTGCTTGGTCGAACGATAGCTGGTGTTCAGTTCGATGATGCGACAGTTTTTGATTTGAAGGCTCTCGTTTAGCCTTTGAAGCAGTGATTTCGGCTCTTCAAGCGGATTGAAGAGAGCTTGTTCGCTGTCACCCAGAAGCGTGAGTTTGGCATTCGGAAAGGCGTGTTTCAGGTAAATCATGGTTGCCATTGAGTAATCCTGCATCTCATCAATAAAGAGGTGTTCGATCGAACGATTTTTTCCTCCTCCGGTCAACAGATCGCGCAAGTAAAGCACCGGTGCGCAGTCGCTTAAAGAGATTCTGTGAAATTCAACGTTCTCAGAAAATTCATGCGATGAATCGGGAAGCGTGCGGGTTAAAAAGTCTTGGTACTGTGCATAAACGTCAAAAAAGAAGCCGTTGTAAAGTCCGTCATAGATTTGGGCAAACTTTCTTTCGGCAATTTTTTCACCGATGTAAAATACTTCCTGATCGAGACTTTGAAAATGATTTCTGCGTTTCTTTCCGATCAGATCGTTATACTCCTCATCTGAGAGAAGATCGATTGCTGCGCGCATTTTCCTTGACCGCGCGGTGGTTTTGATGAGTCTGTTCAGGCGCTTGATCAAAGCATTTTTGATTTCAAGGAACTTGTCTTTTTGTTTCATGGCAGTTGGAAGCTTGGCAAAAATTTCCTGGATCTCTTTTGCGGAGAAGATGACCTGTCCGTCAGGAAGAGTCATATCGGCAAATTTTAAATCTTTTGCGTCTAGTTTTTTTGCGTAAGCGAAGATTTTTTGCATGAATTCGGCAGATTCCTTGATTTGTCGCACGTCAAGCTGTTTTTGTGTCAGTAACGGACTTTTTTCATAGCGGGCAAAAATCGTTTCGACGTTCAGACCCTGGAATCTGCGACTGAAAAATTCAGCAAGCGTGACCTGCCGCATGTTGCGTTCGCCAAGACTTGGCAAAACTTCTGAAATATAATGTGAAAACAACAGGTTCGGCGAAAATAAAACAATTTGGTCTGCAGAAAGTTTGCGGTTGCTGTGATAAAGCAAAAAGGCGATGCGCTGCAAAATAGCGGAAGTTTTGCCGCTTCCGGCAACGCCTTGGACTAACAGCAGGTCATGTTTCGTGTCCCGGATGATGTCGTTTTGCTCTTTTTGGATGGTGGCAACGATGTTTTTCATGTATTCATCGCTGTGTTCGCCTAAAACGGCCTGAAGCATTTCGTCGCCGATGGTTTCGTTGGTATCAAACATGTGTCTGATTTTGCCGTCGACGATCGTGAACTGTCTTTTTTTGACGAGTTCGGTTGTCTGTATCCCCATTGGCGTTTCATACTGAACGTTTCCGAGCGTGCCGTTGTAAAAAATCGAAGAAATCGGAGCACGCCAGTCATAGACGAGAAAATTGCGATTGTTTTCCGCAAAGGAAGCCGTTCCGATGTAAAGCGATTCGGGTTCCTCTTCGCCTTGGTCAAGGATGTCGATGCGACCGAAGTAAGGGGAATCTTTCAAAAGAGTGAGCTTTGAAAGTTCCTGTTTTAAAATGCGCTCATTTTCGACGTTTTTTGCAACAAGCTGCTTTTGCTGCTGAACCTCTGCGTTTGTTTCCATGCGATCATCGACTTCAAACGTATTGATTTTGGCATTTTGCACGTAGTTTTTTTCAACGGAAGACGTTTCTTTGTGTGCTTTTTCAAGCTCGTTTTCCGTAGTTTCGATTTTTTCCTTGATGCGGCCGATAACGTAATCGACGCGCTGCTGCTCTTTTTTCTTTTCGGAATCCAAGAGAAGATACCCCTTTCTTTATGATCAAAAACGGTTTCTGTTTCGTCTGATGCGATTTTTGTGTTCATTTTCGTCTGAAGCGGAATCTGGGATGAACGAAACGTCCGTATCGATTATGCCGAAATTTTTCAGCATCAGCGATTCGATTTTTTCGCCAAGACGATAACTTTCCAAGACGCTCATTGTACCATCAATGATGACTACCACGTCAAGCGTGACGAGATTTCCGTTGTAATGAGCCTTGAGCTCGTCGACTTCCTTGATGTCGTCAATTTTTTCGATATATTCTCTGAACTGCTTTTCAGCTTTCGGGTTGAAATAATCCGCAAGGTTCAAGCTGCTGTCCGTGAAAATGCAGAGTCCCGAATAGAAAATGTAAATTCCGACAACGATGCTGGCGGCTCCGTCAAGCCAGGCAACGTCAAAGAGCAAAGCGCCGCCGATTGAAAAAAGCGTTCCGATGCTGGTAAGGGCATCGCTCAGACTGTCTTTGGCAGAGGCTGTCAGAGCTGCATTTTTCAGGCGCAGACCGGCACGTTTATTGTAAATCCAGATTAAAACCATGATGATGCTTGCAATTGCGGCACCAAGCAAAGCAATCGGCTGAGGAACGATGCGTTCTGACGGGTTGAGCAGTGCCTTGATGCCATCGATGATGACGCTTGATGCGATGACAATCATGATGATGCCGGTAACGAGCGTGAAAATCGTTTCGTAACGCCAACGCGTAAATTGAATACGCTGATCGTTGCCTGTTTTTCGCAGCGAAATTTTGGGAAGCGGGATTCCGGCGATGTCGTCGTCATCAATATCTGAGGCAATGTGAATGCCGATGATCAAAAGCACGGTTGAGATGATTCCCGAAAGATTGTTGAAGGCATCGGCCTTTAACGTCTGTGAGCCGCTGATTGAAGATAAAATGCCTTCAATGACGGAAATCAGCAGGTAGGCACCGATATTTACGTAAAGGTGTCTTTTGGCTGAAATCAGTTTGCCTAGTTCTTTTTGCTGGATTTTTTCCCAGTCTTCAAATTCTTTTTTTAAATGTTTGTCGATTTGGCTGATTGGAGTCACCTTCTTTCATTGTTTTAATTATAATTGAGCGTTCTGAAAGTGCAAACAATATGAACTGTGTGTTAAAATTATAATATATGTTACTTGAGGAGTGAAGGGGCGTGATCGAGTGAGAAAAAAATATCTGTTGGCACCGTTTTGCCTTGGGGCGATGGTTTCGTTTGCTTTTGCGAAGCCTGCGACTGTTCATGCGGACAACGAGTTTGATTTGAACGTCGAATCGAACGATTCGCTTTTTTCATTGAAAAACAGTTTCAACTTCAGCTACAACAATCAAAAGGCCGTGTCAGCAAACAAGGAGGAAGCGCTGCTTAAGAAAAATCAGGCGGAAGAAGCAGTGCTTGAAAAGAAGAATGCCGATGCCGAGACTTTAAAAAAAGCCGACAACATTAAAAAAATCAATAATTTTCAAAAAGATGCGCAAAAAAAACTTGATGATTTGAAACAACGACAAGCTGCCGATTTGGAAAAGGCAACGAGCGAACATGATGAAAAAGTTGCGGAATTGAAAAAAGAAATTGAAGAACTTGACAAGGATGCAAGCGATTATCAGGACAGGCTGGCCGAATTGAACGAAAGAATCGAACAAGCCGACAAAGATATTCAGGATTTTAAACAAAAGCAGGAAGATGATTACGCAAAGCTTGCACAGGAATTGGCTGATCAGCAAAAGCAACTGGAACAGCGACTTGCTGAAGAACTTCAGGATCTGATTAATCAAAATAAGCAAAAATTGGCCGAATTGATTGCCAAAAACAAGGCAGCTTTGGATAAATTAAAAGCTGATGACCAAAAACTTCTGCAAGATCTCGCTGCAAAGTATCGGGACATGTACCGGCAGGCACAGCTTAATTTGAAACGCTATTTGATCAATCATCCCACAAATGCTCCAAAGCAGCTGCTTTATCAGCATGAAAACAAGATCTTGACGACAAAAATCGGCAACAGCATTGTAACTTGGCCAAAACCTGGCGAAAATAAGAACCCTGTATTTTCCAGAAAATCCGCAGGCAAAAATTCAGGCGAATCTGACAAGCAGCATGAGATTGCGCCTAAGCAGGCAGTGACCGTCAAGAAAAAATCCGAAAACAAGCAAGACGATTTTCCGCTTGGCGAAGCATTTGGAATGATTTTGGCCGCAGTTTGCGCCGTTATCGGAACGACGTTTGTTTGGCGCTTCAAATCAGGCGGGGATGTTGAATAATGTCTTTACAATTTTGATTTTTTTGATTAAAATTTAGTTGATGTTTCAATGAGAAGAAATAGTAGGGGAGTCAAAGACAGAGATGCGCTTTTGGCTGAGATGCGCAGCGATGACCTGAAGTGGGGCTTTGAGAGACGATAGTTGAATAACAAAAAAAGCGGCATTATTGCAAAATAGGTGGCACCACGGTAACTCGTCCTATTCCTTTTGGATTAGGGCGTTTTTTTCATATGTCGAATAAGGAAAGGATGTTTCGTAATGGAAAACAATATTATTTTGACGGGCGACCGTCCAACGGGAAAACTTCACATCGGTCATTACGTCGGCTCGCTTAAGAACCGCGTTGAGATGCAAAATACGGGGAAATACACTCCGTACATCATGATTGCCGATCAGCAGGCCTTGACCGACAATGCTCGCGACCCGGAAAAAATCAAAAATTCGCTGATCCAGGTTGCGCTTGATTATCTTGCCGTCGGACTTGATCCGAAGAAATCAACGATTTTCGTCCAATCGCAGATTCCGGCGCTTGCAGAACTTAATTTGTATTATCTCAATTTGGTGACGGTGTCTCGTCTTGAGCGCAATCCGACTGTCAAGGCGGAAATTCAGCAAAAGAATTTTGAACGTTCGATTCCTGCCGGCTTCTTTACTTACCCTGTCAGTCAAGCAGCAGACATTACTGCATTTAAAGCCAAATATGTTCCTGTCGGCGATGATCAGGAGCCGATGCTTGAACAGGCAAGAGAAATCGTGCGCAGCTTTAATTCGATCTATGGCGAAGTCTTGGTTGAACCTGAAGGAGTTTTCCCGAAGAAAGGCAGCGGACGGTTGCCTGGACTTGACGGCAATGCCAAGATGAGCAAATCACTTGGTAACTGTATCTATCTGTCTGACGATGCAGATACGCTGAAAAAGAAAGTCATGTCGATGTACACGGATCCGAATCACATTCATGTTGAAGATCCTGGTCAAGTTGAAGGAAACATGGTCTTTGCTTATCTTGACATTTTCGACTCCGACAAAGAACATGTTGCCGATTTGAAGGAACGCTATCAGGCCGGCGGTTTAGGCGACGTCAAAATCAAACGTTACTTAAATGAGGTTTTGGAAGCAGAACTCGGACCGATTCGCGAGCGCAGAGCAGAGTTTGAAAAAGATATTCCTGCCGTTTATCAAATGCTGAAAGACGGCAGCGACAAGGCAAATGAAGTTGCCAATCAAACGCTTGAAGAAGTTCGTGCCGCAATCGGCGTCAATTATTTTGACATTTTGAAGTAAAGGCAGGGACAAGTAATGAAAAATTTGGTCATGCTTGATCTCGGCTCGAATTCGACGCGAATGTCGATCAACCAGGTGGATGACAAGGGCAATTTTACGGAAGTCAAGCGGATGAAGCAGATGACGCGGATGGCAGAAGGCATGGGTGCAAGCGGCACGAAGAAGCTTGAAGACAAGGCGATTGAGCGAACATTGAATGCCTTGCGAGATTTTCAAAAAGAATATCAAAACATGCCCAATCTGACGGTTCGCGGGATTGCCACGGCCGCAGTTCGTTCGGCTGAAAACAGCCTTGAATTTCTGGAACGCGTCAAGGAATTGACCGGGGTTGACATTGAGGTGCTTTCCGGAAGCGCCGAAGCCTATTATGACTACGTTGGAGTGATTAATTCGCTGAACGTCAAGGATTGCGTTATTTGCGACATGGGCGGCGGAAGCTTTGAGTTGGCCGTTGTTGTTGACAAAGAGGCCGTCAGTTATGTATCGATACCATATGGTGCAGTCAGTCTTGCTGAAAAATTCAATGCTCATGATAAAATTTCGGCGCAGGATCTTTTCAAATTTTATCGATTCGTTTTGTACAAGTTCAGACAGCTTCCGTGGCTGTTGCAAGGAACAAAGCTTCCGTTGGTTTTGCTTGGCGGGGCCAACAGAACCGTTGCCAGAAAAGAATTGATGCGCTTGGGAAGAAAGGATCTTGAAAATATCCATGGAGTTTCGATGTCAGCATATTCCTTTATCGAAACCTATACGGAATGGCTCGGAATGGATCGCAAAGAGCGTGCGGATATTTTAGGCCCGGAAGCTGAACGCGCTGATATTATCATTGCGGGACTTTCGCCAATCATGTTTTTGATCGAGTACCTGCAGACGCCGGAAATAATTTTTTCCGAGTCGGGCGTAAGAGAAGGCGTCTTGTATTCGATGCTTAAGAGAAAATAAACTAAGAGAGACGGGGAAAATTCAGGTTCACTTCTTGAATTGAATTGAATGCCGAATAAGGTCGGTCGATTTGCGCCTGTACTATGTCCTGTCAAGTATACAGTTCAAATATAAATTTTAACTAACAAGAT
>OGRN01001366.1_pt1 | contig 21372 bp, 16 predicted proteins | sample 1553401 | NCBI WGS metagenome assembly OGRN01 (sample SAMEA2580096, study PRJEB22360) | human gut metagenome | biome: human gut; feature: human-associated habitat; material: faeces | place: Denmark | collected 2008/2010 | reverse complement strand
AGGAGTGAGCATTATGAGAAGATTTGGTTGGTATTTCTACTACGTTATTGGCATGTACCCATAAAAAGAGGTAATGAGTCAGTTAAAGAGCTTAGTTTTTCTAAGCTCTTTTTTATGTTTATGAAAAGTAGGGGACATGTGGGATTGTCTGATGTTAGATTGTTCTCAATCAGGAAAAAATAGCTTTATATTTTTAGCTTTTTCTAATAGGAGTGACGCTAAATTATATATTTATGTTACAATAAAGTAGGTTGATTTTTGAAAGGAAGGGGGAGTCTAGAGATGATTGTTTTATTTACGGTTCTACGTCTATTGGCTATTTTAATTGTTAGTCACGATATGTCAGGTTTGCTCAAAACTTGGAAGAGTAAATGCTGGTTTATCGCAGGGAGTCTCTTGCTCTCTCTATTTGTTGGAGGCATTACAGGGTCGCTCTTAGCACTTTTGTTCTGCTATCTTTTCTTAAATAAAATATCAAGTAGTGAAAAGAATTCTTTTCTTTTCACCTTTTTGCCGTGGGTTTTTGTTGAAGTCACCTCGAAACTGCTTCAACTTTACTTTTTCCCATGGATTTTTCAAATTAATTACTTACAGGTCAAGGACACCCCAGTACTCATTGCTTTGTCTTATCTCTTGATTTACCCAATTTTTCATCTGATTGTCAAAGTGTTCTTTATTGACTTTGGTGCTCTCAATGTTATGGGAAATAACCATACTTACCAAGTTAGACAACGCTTATTGGTTGGGGTGACTCTGGCTTATATTATTTTATCTTTAATTATTTTCTATGCCAGTAACATCTTTCCTTACACAGGCCTCTTTATTTATTTAGCAGGCAGTATTACGGTTGTCTACTCCATCCTCTTTATTTTGCTCTTTGCTCAGCTTAATATCTATTCTAAGAAAAGAGTGAAGGACCAGTTGACCGAAGAAATGGCTAGACACGAGGAAAGTTTAGAAGAATATAGCCACCGTTTAGAAAAACTCTATAATGATATTTCTCAGGTGAAGAAGGATTATCTCGAAGGGCTTAAAACAATGGAGGTTAGTATCCAACGTCGAGACTTACCTGCTTTGAAACAAGAGTATGCAGAACTTTTAGAAAAATCTGGAAATAGCTTAACTTTGTCAAATTATGAATTGTCACGCTTAATCAACTTAGAAATCACATCTCTCAAGAGTCTCTTTTCTGCTAAAGTGCTTGAGGCTGAGAACTTAGGAATTAAGGTTAACTTGGAGTTGCCAGATGTCATATCGTCAACTCAGATAGAGGCCTTAGATTTGGTTGTGATTTCTTCTGTCTTCTTAAACAATGCTATTGAGTCGGCAGTGGATTCTGAAGATCCTACTTTAACCATATCCTTCTTTAAAAATCAAGGTTATCTTATCTTGGTTATTGACAATACAACCAGAGAAGAACGTATTCCTGTGTCAAGGATTTTTGATGAAGGGGTTTCTAGTAAAGGAGAAGGCCGAGGACTTGGTCTGTCTAAGGTTGCAGATATACTTAATCGCTATCCAAAAGTAAATCTTGAGACTCGTAGTTGTGACCATCATTTTACACAGGTCCTATCTTTTCAGGATAATTGATAAATCAAAGATACTATTTGTGGGGAATAGGATAAGGGAAATAGAAAGGGGAAAAGCATATGCAACTTGCGATTGATGGCCTTATTGCTTTGGTTGTTGTCGTTTCACATCTTGTGATTTTAGCTAGAATGGCTTATCTAGATGTTTTTACTTACCGTTACATTCCTTATGTAATCGTAGTAACTGCCGTTAAGTGGTTAGCCAAGGTGCTATGGCAAATTGATATTCCAGATGCGATTTATCTCCTAGTCTTTATTTTTCTTGAAAAACCTCAGGCTCTACGAGAAGAAAAGTATTTTTATGCTTTCTTTGCCCCTGTCTTTTGGACTCTGATTACAAGTTTCTTTAGTTTTTATCTTTTCCGAGTTTTCTTTAATAAGCCGGTCGAGTTGGTTCCAAACCATTTAGGAATCCTGGCTGTAGATAGTGTTGTTCTTCCCTTCTTTCTAGGCTTGCAAAAAATGTTCGGTTTAGATAGCTTTTTTAAGGAACCATATCAGGACTTGCAGGATAAATATAAGAGTATGCTCTTGCAAGTTGATCATATTTTAATTATCAGTTATCTGCTTATTCTCTTTAAACGGGAGATTTTCTCCTTGCTTCTGAGTCAGACCTATCTCCCAGGTTACCCTCAAATTTATATTTGGGTTGGTTTCCTTATACACATGTATATTCTTGTTCGTTTTGTTTCCTACGGTAAAGACGTACGAGATAGCAAAATTCTCAGAGAACAAGAGGAGCACTTGAGGAGTCTGGAAGCTTATAATGAAAAAATCGAAACTGCCTATAAGAGTGTACGTTCGTTTAAACATGATTATGAAAACATACTCATTAGTATGCAGACAAGTATTGATAGTGGGGATTTTGACCTTATTGAACAAACCTATCAGGATATTTTGAAAAAGGCAGGTCAAGAACTCATTGAAGAAGATGACGAAAATGTCTCTTGAGTATAAACAGGAAATATTATCATGAACTTACAGCTTTGGACCATGGTATCACTTGAAAATAGTATTATTCAGATTATTAGTTTTCATATTACCTGGTTTATTTATAAAAAACTAACAAGGAGCACACTAGCTTACTGGAAAGTATTTTGTTTAAGTCTCTTAGGTATAGTGGTATCACTTGGTAAAGGTGATGGCTTCTATTATCAAGTTGTTATCTTTTTAGCTTTGGCCTTAAAGGAACGGCGGGAACATCGTTTGACGCTCTGGGCAAGCCTCTTTTTTGGAGCTTTCTCGGTTATTTTTACAGATTTATTTGCGACTTTTACCCCATTTTATGTATTCAATAATCTGTTCACAAATATGACCTTGGGTGAGATTCAAGAAAACTTCTTCCTCAAATTGTTATCGTTTGTACTGATTTATCCATTCTTTCTCTATATCAATTACCTTTCCAGTTCAGATGTTGATAAGGTCAAGGAATTGATTTATTCACGTGGTCGTGAGCGTCTGTTGATAGCCGTTGATCTGACCTTTGCACTCTACATTACTTGTAGTACTCTTTTGGTATCAACAGGTAGTGATGTGGGAGGGCCAATTTTTATTGCAATGGCAGTTTATCTCCTAATGGTAACAACCTTGAACCGCTATTCTCATAAATTTGTCAGAGAACGTAGTAAGGAAGCTGTGGAGACCTATGTCTATAACTTGGAAGTCTATAATAAGCATATTGAGGATCTTTTTACAAAAGTAAAACCTATTGAAAAAGATTTTGAGAGTCTTTTGGTGGCTCTTGAGACCCCATTGGCTAAAAATCAATTATCAGAGGTTTTATCCGTTTATCATGAGCATTTGAATCATCTTAAACTTGATAATTTGGATTTAAATGATAAGTTGGCTCCTTTGTTCGAGATTCCTTATCCGGTATTAAGAAGTTGGATTGTAAACCAAATCATTCCTTTGGAACAAAAAGGTATCACCGTTAGGCTGGATGTCAATGTTGATGCTTATCCTAATAATTTAAATGTTGCAGTTCTTATTAGAGTTTTAGAACGTTGCATGAACTTAGCTGAAAAACTTTGGGCCAAGGAGCCGGAGACAGATATTGGTTTCCTTATTCAACAGAATGAGGATGGCAATCTCAGCTTTATTCTTGAGAATACCAACCAGGAAGCTAATCCGAAACTTGACGATAGTCTGGTTGTTAGTCGAGATTTTGCCCAGTTTTGCTGGTCAAACGGTATCGGTTTAACAAATAAAAAAGAATTATTTAAAACCTATCAAATTGTCACGGTAGGACTATAATCGTAGAAAGGAGAGGGATAACTATGCTGGGTAACATCTTATTTCAAATTTTGATGTTTGTCATTATTTGGGATATCTATTTACGTATTGGTGGACAAAACACTAATCTTAAAAATCGTATACTTTATTTGTTATTTGATGTTGCTCTATGCATTTGGGGACAACTCATTGGACGCTATATAGGCATAGTACCTCCCTTAATAGCCATTGTAACATTGACATTTAGTTACCAATTGAATAAAAGTGTCACCTCCGTAGAGCGCTTTTTTCTAGGTTTTTACCCAGTGGTACTAGTCGATTTGGCAAGACGTTTTTTGGCTACTTTCTTCTTTCCGCCGATACTTGGCATAACTGTTGATACTTTAAACACTAATATTTGGTGGTCTATGGTACCACTTTCCTTCGTCATGTTGACGGTCAGAATAGTAGATTTTATTTTACGTCTAGATTTTACAGATATCTTGAAAGTTGCTGCCCAACAAGAAAAAAAGAACCGTCTGGGTTTGGTCAACATGCTTCTTTTGCTTTATTATTTAGTTATCTTTTTGGTGTCGACATTTGATACTTATTTTCCAGAGTTACATCTTGAGAGTAGATTTAGGTTGCCATTAGTAATGGGATATCTCTACTTACTCCTCTTTGTACTTGGTGCTGTAAACCAGTTTGCTAAGGAGAAAATAGAGCAGGATTTAGCGATGAAGCAGGCTAACTATCTTGATGATTTGAAGCGTGAGAATACTAGGGTAGAAGGTTTGTATAGAGACTTGATGCATGTTCGCTCTAACTATAATTTTCTGCTTAATAATCTGAGAGATATCGAAAGAACAGGAGATATTCGTTCTTACAAAAAAGATTTGGTTGATCTTTATGTCAATCGAGATCAGCATAGTTTTTCAACTCAGGTCACTGATTTGGATAATATCCAAAATCCAAGTATTCATAGTCTACTTTCATCAAAATATCATGAAGCTCAGATGCATCGCCTCAATATTCATGCAGAGATTCCAGATCCAGTGATTCATAACTATCTAACTGATTTAGATTTAGCTGTTGTTTTGGGTCACCTCATGGATAATGCTATTGATGGTGCTCGCAAAGCCCACGAGGGCTTTATTAGTATTGCCTATTTTGATGAAGAGGGCTGCCAGAGTTTTATTGTTGAAAGTGCAATTTCAGATGAAAAAGCTTTACTTTCAATGATGGCATCTCAAATTCCTATCAATGGGGGGGACGCAGGTATAAATGCTGTTCAAGATATCTTGGAACGTTATCCGAATACATCCTTCTCTGTTCGAAGTCAGAAACATAAAATGATGCAAATACTAGAAATGAGGCCCTAATATGAATATATATATTTTAGAAGATGATTTGATGCAACAAACACGTATTAGTGATATCATCAGAGAATTGGTTTCAGAGGGTGCGTTTTCTGTACGAAAACTTGAAGTTTTTTCTAAACCACATAAACTATTGTCCAGCATCAACGAGAAGGGGAACCATCAGATTTTTCTTTTGGATATTGATATTGATGGTGAGCGAAAGAAGGGGCTAGAAGTTGCCTCAGAAATTCGTCAACAAGATGCTAATGCGGTTATTATTTTTGTGACAACTCACTCAGAGTTTGCACCGATTAGTTTTAAATACAAGGTTTCTGCGTTAGATTTTATTGATAAGACAGTTTCTAATGCAGAGTTCAAACAACAACTAAAACAAACATTGACTTTTGTAAATCAAAAAGTTGGAGATGTGGATGATGATGAGATATTTGTGTTTGAAACAGCACAGTCTCGAATCCAAGTCCCTATGAGAGATATTTATTATTTTGCGACTGCGGTAACACCTCATAAGGTGATGCTGATTACTAAAACAGAGCGTTTGGAGTTTTATGCCAATCTTGGAGATATTACTTCGGTGAATAAAAAACTCTTTTCTTGTCATCGCTCGTTTTTAGTTAATTTGGATAATATTTCTCGTATTGATAAGACTCAGTTGATGATTTACTTTGAAAATGGCGATTCTTGTCCAGTTTCACGTTTGAAAATGAAGGCCTTGCTACGAAGATTGAGCGAGGCAACAGAGTATTTCCGGTAAGTGATAAAGCTGTTGATATTGTTGACGCCCTTGTAAATTATGCTAAAAATTCAGGTGTGAAAATAATTCAAGGCACAGCTAAAGCATTTGAATTTAACAATAATAAAATAAATTCAGTTATGCTTGAAGATAAAAGCAAGATTGAATGTGACAAAGTTTGCCTTTGCACAGGCGGCAAAAGCTATCACTTAACAGGTTCGACGGGCGACGGATATATTCTTGCCAAATCGGCAGGGCATACAATTGTGCCGCCAAAGCCGAGCCTTGTTCCGCTTGAATGTTCCAATAATTTTATTCCTAAACTTCAGGGCTTGTCACTAAAAAATATAGAAATTACACTTTTTGAAGATGAAAAGGCAATTTATTCCGATTTCGGTGAAATGATATTTACTCATTTCGGTGTTTCAGGGCCGGTTATATTGTCTGCTTCAAGCCATATAAAAAATATGGGTAAAAAGAAATATAAAATTAAAATTGATTTAAAGCCGGCACTTGATTTTAATACCCTTGATAAACGCATTTGCCGTGATTTTGAAGAATTTTCTAATAAAGATTTTGTTAATTCTCTTTCAAAACTATTGCCGAAAAAGCTTATTCCTGTTATAGTTTCATTAAGCGGCATATCACCCGGTGAAAAGGTGAACCAAATTACAAGGCAGCAAAGGCTTGCTCTTGTAGATTTAATTAAGAATTTTTATGTCACAATCAGCAATTTCCGCCCGATTGATGAAGCAATTATCACTTGCGGCGGCGTCAGCGTTAAGGAAATCAATCCTAAAACTATGTGTTCAAAAATAATTGATAATTTGTATTTCGCAGGAGAAATTATAGATGTGGATGCATATACAGGCGGCTTCAATTTGCAAATTGCATTTTCTACCGCTGTATTATGTGCCGATAATATGTGATTATTACAGAAAGGCTATGGAAACTAATATGATAAATGTTGCTATTGACGGGCCTGCCGGTGCAGGCAAATCTACTATAAGTAAGGGTGCGGCTAAAGAGCTTGGATTTATTTATGTGGATACAGGTGCATTATACCGCACAATTGCACTCAGTGCTGTTAGAAACGGTATTATTGATGATAAAGACGCAGTAATTAAAATGCTTGAAAGCATTGATGTAAAGCTTGGATTTGAAAACGGTACACAATGTGTTTATTTGAATGGGGAAGAAGTATCAGCTTATATTCGCACACCTGAAATTTCAATGGGTGCATCAAAAGTATCTGCTATTCCAAAGGTAAGGGAATTTTTGCTTGACCTTCAAAGAGATATTGCAAAAAACAATAATGTTATTATGGATGGGCGTGATATAGGCACGGTTGTTTTGCCAAAAGCTGAATGTAAAATTTTTCTTACTGCATCTGCCGAATGCCGCGCGCAAAGAAGATATAAGGAACTTATTGAAAAAGGCGAAAATGTAAAATATGAAGATGTGTTAAGTGATGTTAATGAGCGTGATTATAATGATTCACACAGGGAAATTGCTCCGCTTAAGCCAAGTGAAGAATCTGTTATTGCAGACACATCAGAGCTTACTCTTGATGAATCAATTGCACTTATTGTAAAAATTATAAAGGAGCATATGTAAATTGAAAGAATTTGATTACTCACATATAAAACATTACAAATTATATAATTTTATTAAAGTTGTGTTCAGGCCCTTTGTCAAGCTCGCATTTAAGCTTAAAATTAAAGGTCTTGAAAATGTGCCGCCAAAAGGCACAAAGTACATAGTTGCTATTAACCATACTTGCGCGCTTGACCCGATATTTGTTGCTTGCTCAAAGAATATTCCGCCGCTTCATTTTATGGCAAAGGCAGAACTTTTTGAAAATCCTATTGCCGCTTGGTTTATGACTCATATGTACAGCTTCCCTGTAAGAAGAGGCAAGGGTGATACCTCGGCTATTGAATACGGTGAAAAAATCCTTAACGAAGGTCATGTTATGGCAATTTGCCCGGAGGGCAGAAGAATTAAGGATAAAAACGGAGTTCCGCAAAGGGCAAAAGCAGGTGTTGCCGTAATTGCAAAAGCTACGGGTGCCGATATATTACCGGTTGCAATTTACTGTGACGGTAAAATCAAAGCAGGTAAGCAGGTTACCGTATCTTACGGTAAGCTTATTAAAAACAGTGAACTCGGTTTAAATGGCGATGATGTTTTGCCAAGTGAGATTAAAGAAGCAGCCAATATGGTAATGGGCAGAATTACTGAACTTTGGGAGGCTGAAAAAAATGCAGGTTAATCTTGCTAAAACAGCAGGTTTTTGTTTTGGTGTTGACAGAGCGGTTAATCTTGTTTACGATTTGCTTGCCAAGGGTAAAAAGGTTTGTACACTCGGCCCGATTATTCACAATCAGCAGCTTGTTGATGATTTAATTAGCAAGGGCGTTAAAATTATTGATGATGTAAGTGAATGTCCCGAGGGTTATACTGTGGTTATAAGAACCCACGGTGTAGAAAAAGAAGTTATAGATAAGGCAGAAAATGATAAAGTTAATTTCATAAATGCCACTTGCCCTTTTGTTTTGAAAATTCATAAAATTGTATCCGAACAGCCGGAAAATACAATTACACTTATTGCAGGTGATGAAAACCACCCTGAAGTTTTAGGTATTCGCTCTTATTGCAAAGGTGAAAGCTTCGTTTTTAAAAATGAAGACGAGCTTGAAAACATTATCAAAAAATTGCCAAATTCGAGTGAAAATTCGGTAATTTGCGTTTCTCAAACAACTTTTTCGCTAAAAGAATGGAAAAAATGCGAAAAAATAATAAAAAAACTATATACAAATTGCAAAATTTATAGTACAATATGTAATGCCACAGCTGATAGGCAGGAAGAAGCGTTGGAACTTTCCAAAAAAGCAGACGCTATGATTGTAATCGGCGGTAGGCATTCATCCAATACCTGTAAGCTTAGGGATGTTTGCAAGGCAAATGCGGATACTTTTCTTATTGAAACATCGCAGGAACTTAAAAACATTGATTTAAGCAATTACAGCTATGTTGGTGTTACTGCCGGGGCTTCGACACCCTCGGTAATTATCAAGGAGGTACTAAAAACCATGTCCGAAGAAAAAATTGAAAAGGAAGTTGAAGTAGCTGCAACAGCTGCGGAGACAGCAGAAACCGCTGATAAGGCCGCTGAGGCTGCTGTCAATGCATCTGCTGATGGTGAAGCAACCTTCGAAGAAATGCTTGAAGAATCATTCAGAGAAGATGAAAACAGCAAAGTTGTAACAGGTACTGTTGTTAACATCACCCCTACTGAGGTGTTCGTTGATGTTGACGGAAGAAAGCAAACAGGTGTTATCGCACTTGAAGACCTTTCTGCTCAGCCAATCAATGACCCAAGTGAAGCAGTTTCAATCGGTGACAAGCTCAGCCTTGTTATTATGAAAACTGATGACAGCGAAGGCGTTCTTAAGCTTTCTAAGAAGCTTGTGGATGCATTCCAGGGATGGGAAGACATTGTTAAGGCAAAAGAAAACGACGAAATTCTTGAAGGTGTTGTATCAGCAGTTGTTAAGGGTGGCGTTGTAGTTGTAACCAAGGGAAGCAGAGTGTTTGTTCCTGCATCTCAAACAGGCGTTCCTAGAAATCAAGAGCTTGACATCCTTAAGGGTACAACAGTTCGTTTCAGAATTATTGACATCAACCCGGCAAGACGCCGTGCAGTAGGTTCAATCAAGGTTGTTGCTAACGAAGAAAAGAAGGCACAGCAGGATGCATTATGGGCTACACTTGAAGAAGGTCAAAAGCTCACAGGTACAGTTAAGTCTTTAACAAGCTATGGTGCTTTTGTTGACATCGGTGGTATGGATGGTATGATTCATATCAGTGAGCTTTCTTGGAACAGAATCAAGCATCCATCAGAGGTTGTTAATGTTGGCGATACTGTTGAGGTTACAATTAAGAAGCTTGACCCTGAAACAAGAAAAATTTCTCTTGGCTTCAAGAAGCTTGAGGATAATCCATGGGAAATCTTGAAGAGAGATTATCCTGTTGGCACTGATTGTAAGGCTAAGATTGTAGGTCTTGCATCATTCGGTGCTTTCGCTAATATCATTCCTGGTATTGACGGTCTTATCCACATCAGCCAGATTTCTTGGGAAAGAATCAACACTCCTGCCGATGTACTTAAAGTCGGTGATGAAGTTGATGTAAGAATTACTGAAATTGACTTTGATAAGAAGAGAGTTTCTCTTTCAATGAAGGAACTTCTTCCTAAGCCAAACGCTGATGCAGAAGCTGAAAGCGAAGAAGCAGAAGACGCTGAATAATCTTTATTCAATATTTAAGGACTTCACACATTGTGTGAAGTCCTTTTTTAATTAGTCATTTAAATGAGCAATTGCATAGTCAGCTTGCTTTTCGGTGAATTTTTCACCATAGCTTGATGTGAGTTGATCATGAATAGCAGATGGTGACATTGCCATTTGGTCTTGATAGGTTTTTGCCTTTTGAAGTGCATTATAATTCCAATCGGCATCAATATGCTCAACTGCATATTTTGCGGCTTCTTTTGAAAACTGCTCACCATATTCAGATGTTAATTGGTCATAGATTCCTTGTTGTGACATGTACATATTGTCACTATACATTTGAGCTTTTTTAACAGCGGAAATATATTCAACAGGGATTTTCTCTTTTGTAGTAGCTTCTTTTGTAGTAGCTTCTTTTGTGGTTGTCTCTTTATTTGTGTTTTCCTTGTCAGTTTCTGTATCTTCCGTTATTGTATCATTTATGCTGTTTGAATTTACATTGTTGTTTTGAGTTGAATCATCATTTGAACCGAATGAAGAAATAACTGAAAAAGCTATTACTATAATTATAAGCCAAAACCACCATTTTTTATAAATTGGTTTTTTCTTTTTTGCAGGCGTTTGTTGGTAATATTGCGGTTGCTGATAATATTGATTTTGTTGCTGTGGTTGAAATTGTCCTTGCTGATATTGGTTTTGTTGATTTTGTGGGTTAATTTCGTTCATTTGAATTACCTCCTTAAATTTCAAATTTATAATAACACATAAGTGCACAAAATGTCAACATATGTGTTCATAATCAGGGCGGTCATAACATAAAATTTAGATGAGGTGATTTTATGTATGTTCCTGTTCTTGATTCAAAAATTGTAGGAGATGTAATTGCTGATTTCAGAAGAAAAAAGGGTGTATCGCAAGAAGTTTTAAGTGGGCTTGCCGATATTGGCAGAACTCATCTTTCTGCAATTGAACGCGGAGAACGAAAACCAACTTTAGAAACGCTGTTTCGGTTGAGCAATGCACTTGATGTTAGAATGAGTGATATTGTAAGAGAAATTGAAAGCAGACTAGAATAAAAATGATAAAACGGTATTGCAGTTTTGCAATACCGTTTTTGCTTATTTAATATTCAATTTCACCTTTATATACGAGGTTGCAGTCGCCGGTTAGGGTTACACCGTTATCTGAATAATTAACTATTAAGTCGCCGCCTTTTACTTTGACTGTAATATCTTCGTCTTTGCTGCAATATCCGTTTTCTACTGCTGCAATGACTGCTGCGCAAGCACCTGTGCCGCACGCCTGTGTTTCGCCGTTTCCTCGCTCCCATACACGCATTTTCAGCGTTTTTGAATTAACTACCCTTACGAATTCCGTATTAACTCTTTCCGGGAAAATAGGTGCTGTTTCAAATTGCGGGCCGACACTTTCAATGTTAATTTTATCAACATTGTCAACAAATACTACACAGTGTGGATTGCCGACTGCACAGCAAGTAATATTATATTCTTTTCCGCCGATTTCGGCAGGGTGATTTATTACTCTGTCGCCGCTGACAGAAACAGGAATTTTGGCAGGGTTAAGCTCGGCTTTTCCCATTGAAACTTTGGCTGATGATACTTTGCCATCCCTTGTGAAAAGTTTTAAAACTTTAACACCTGATGCTGTTTCAACAGTGATTTTATCTTTTTTAACAAAACCGTTATCATAAAGGAATTTGCCGACGCATCTAATTGAATTGCCTGCCATTTTGCCCTCACTTCCGTCAAGGTTAAATATGCGCATTTTTGCATCTGCAATTTTACTGTTTTCAATAAGAACTATGCCGTCACCGCCGATTCCTTTGTGCCTGTCACAAAATTCAATTGCAAAGCTTTCAGGGCAGGTAATAATGCCGCACTGGTTGTTAAAGAATATGTAATCGTCACCCGTGCCTTGCATTTTTGAAAACTTGAGAATTCCTTTTTCTTTTCTCATAAAGTTTATATCTACAAGTTCGGTATTTGTTTCTTTATAGCGTGAAGCAATAATATCTGCCACGGCATTTGCTGTGTCAAGTGATGTAATTGTTGCAATTCCAAGCTGATTTGCTCTGTTGTGAAGTTTGATGTAATCTGCAATTGAGTTTTTATCACTCTTGCCGGTATATACAATGTAGTCAAGCTGACCTGATTCAACAAGCTCCATAATCGAATTATCTTCACGAAGCTTGTTAACAATATTTACTTTAATACCTAAACTTTCAATTGCTTTTGCTGTTTCAGGTGTTGCCCAAATTTTAGCACCTAAATCATCAAGTTTTTTAGCAAGTCCTACTATTTCAAATCTGTCTTGCTTTGTAACTGTAATGAGTACACCATGCTCATCTTTTGAATGGAAATCGGTTTTAAATCCGGCAGATACAAGCCCTTTGAACAGTGCTTCAATAAGGTTTTTGCCGACACCTAAAACTTCACCTGTTGATTTCATTTCAGGACCGAGTTTTGAGTTAACATCATTAAGTTTTTCAAAGCTGAAAACAGGAACTTTAACTGCCACATACGGCGGTGTTTTATAAAGCCCTGTGCCAAATCCCAGATCTTTAAGGTTTTGACCCACCATAATTTTGGTTGCAAGTTCAACCATAGGCACGCCCGTAACCTTGCTGATGTATGGTATTGTTCTTGATGCTCTTGGGTTAACTTCAATTACATATAATTCATTGTGATAAATAAGATATTGAATGTTGACAAGACCTTGCGTGCCGAGTTCAAGTGCAAGCTTTTGCGATACATCACAAATCTTTTCAAGCATCATATCATTAAGATTATATGGTGGGTAAACAGCAATTGAGTCACCTGAATGTACACCGGCTCTTTCAATATGCTCCATAATACCCGGGATAAGAACATCATTGCCATCGGAAATACAGTCAACTTCAAGCTCTGTTCCCATCATATATTTGTCAACAAGAACAGGGTTTTCAATTCCCTGCGCAAGTATAATTGCCATATATTGCTTAACATCATCATCTGTGTATGCAATAGTCATATTTTGACCGCCGATAACATATGACGGGCGTAAAAGTACAGGATATTCAAGCCTGTTAGCCGCCTGCAATGCTTCATCAAGAGTCATTACGCTTTCGCCTTTTGGCCTGAAAATACCGAATTTTTCAAGAAGTTCATCAAAACGCTCTCTGTCTTCGGCAATGTCGATTGATTCTGCGCTTGTGCCAAGAATTTTAATTCCTTTTTCATCAAGAAATTTAGTAAGTTTAATGGCAGTTTGACCGCCGAATGCCACAACAACACCAATCGGATTTTCAGCCTTGATAACATTCATTACATCTTCATCCGTAAGCGGCTCAAAATAAAGCCTGTCACCTGTGTCAAAGTCGGTTGATACGGTTTCCGGATTGTTGTTAATTATAATAACTTCGTATCCAAGCTCTTTAAGTGTCCATACACAGTGAACGGACGAATAGTCAAATTCAATACCTTGGCCGATTCTGATAGGACCTGAACCTAATACGATAATTTTTTCTTTATCACTTTTGTCAAGCTCTCTTGCTTCGCAGTGTTCATCATATGTTGAATAAAAATACGGTGTTTCCGCTTTGAATTCTGCACCGCAGGTATCAACCATTTTATATACACAATCCCTGTGATACGCAAGGCTTCCGCCGCTGATTTTTTCAAGTGCTTTATCGGGATAACCTAATTTCTTTCCCTTTAAATATTGCTCTTTTGAAAGAGGTTTGCCCTCAATTTCAAGTTCAAATTTTGCAAGATTTTCAAGTTTTGCCAAAAACCACTCATCAATCATGGTGATTTGATGAATTTCGGCAATGCTGATACCTTCTTTAAGCGCTTTAAAAACAGTAAATAACCTAATATCATCTTGGTCGTGTAATTTTTGCCTTATGTCTGCGTTATTAAGTGCTTTGTTATTAAGCGTATCAAGCCCGATTTCAGCACCTCTTACTGCTTTCATAATGGCTTGCTCAAAGCTTGGTGCTATGCTCATTACTTCACCGGTAGCTTTCATCTGTGTGCCAAGCTTGCGTGAAGCGTTTACAAATTTGTCAAACGGCCACTTAGGAAGTTTAACTACAACATAGTCAAGCGTCGGTTCAAAGCAAGCACAGGTTTTACCCGTGATGTCATTTTTAATTTCATCAAGCGTATATCCAAGTGCAATTTTAGTGGTAACCTTTGCAATCGGATAACCTGTTGCTTTAGATGCAAGGGCAGAGGAACGCGAAACCCTCGGATTTACTTCGATAACAGAATATTCAAAACTTTCAGGGTTTAATGCAAATTGGCAGTTGCAGCCGCCTTCAATTCCGAGTTCTGTAATTATATCAAGTGATGCGCTTCGAAGCATTTGCAATTCCTTATCGGCAAGTGTAACAGCAGGGGCAATAACTATACTGTCGCCCGTATGCACACCGACAGGGTCAAAGTTTTCCATAGAGCAAACAGCTATAACATTGCCTACACTGTCCCTCATAACTTCAAATTCGATTTCTTTCCAACCTGCAATGTATCTTTCTACAAGCACTTGGGTAATAGGGGAAAGCATTAAACCGTTTTTTGCTATAACTTCAAGTTCATGCTCATTATATGCCACACCGCCGCCCGCACCGCCCAAGGTGAAAGCAGGGCGAATGATTACCGGATAGCCGATTTCATCTGCAATTTCTTTTGCGTGGTCAACTGTGTATGCAATGTCACTCGGTACAACAGGTTGGTTGATTTTAACCATAGTATCGCGAAACATTTGCCTGTCTTCAGCTTTATCAATAGCTTCGGCATCTGTGCCTAACAGCGTAACACCCATTTTATCAAGGTATCCGTCTTTTGCAAGCTGCATACCTATTGTAAGCCCTGTTTGGCCGCCGAGTCCGCAAAGGATTGAATCAGGGCGTTCTTTTTCAATAATTCTTTTTACCGTTTCTTCGGTAAGCGGTTCAAGATATATATGGTCGGCAAGAGCCTTATCCGTCATAATTGTGGCAGGGTTTGAGTTTACAAGTACAACTTCAATTCCCTCATCTTTAAGTACACGGCAAGCCTGTGCGCCGGCATAGTCAAATTCAGCCGCTTGACCTATTACAATAGGACCCGAACCGATAACGAGTACCTTTTTTATGTTCTTATTAAGAGGCATTACTTGTTACCTCCCATCATCTCAATAAATTTGTCAAATATAAATCTTGTGTCGTGCGGGCCGGAGCAAGCTTCAGGGTGAAATTGCACTGAAAATGCATTTTTACCCGGGTAATCAACACCCTCGCAAGTTCCGTCATTAGCATTTATGTAGCTTACTTTTGCACCTGTTTTTTCTATTTCTTCATTTACTACTGCGTAACCATGGTTTTGTGAGGAAATATAAGTTCTTCCTGTTTCAAGGTTTTTAACCGGCTGGTTTACACCCCTGTGACCGTACTTGAGCTTTGTGGTTTCACCGCCCTGGCTCAGTGCCAAAAGCTGATGGCCGAGGCAAATTGCAAAAATAGGAACATTGCCGAAAAGCTTCTTTAATTCTTCAATTGCTTCAACATTTTCTTTCGGGTCACCCGGGCCGTTTGAAAGCATAATTCCATCAGGATTTAAAGATAAAATATCTTGAGCCTTTGTGTTATAAGGTACTACTGCAACATTGCAGCCCCTTTTATTAAGCTCTCTTATTATATTTTTCTTTGTTCCGTAGTCGATAAGAACAACATTGTATTTATGCTCTTGTGACGCACTCATATAAGGCTTCGTGCAAGATACGGATTTAACTGCATCTTTAACTTTGTAAGCCTTTAATTTATCATAATCAACAGTTGCCGGGTTTGATGTTATGATTGCATTCATAACGCCTGCTTCTCTGATTGTTTTTGTTATTTCTCTTGTGTCTACACCGTATACACCGATAATGTTGTTTTCTTTTAAATAGTCATCAAGCCCTTTTTCACATCTGAAATTAGAAGGCTCTTCGCACCACTCACGAACTATATACGCAGATACAAAGGATTTTTCGCTTTCCTTATCTTCCTCAATAAATCCGTAATTACCTATAAGCGGAAAAGTTTGCATTACAATTTGGCCGAAATAACTTGGGTCAGTCAATGTTTCAATATATCCGCCCATACCGGTTGTAAATACAAGCTCACCGATAACTTCACCTTTTGCTCCGAAACTTTTTCCTTCAAAAACATTACCGTTTTCAAGGCAAATGTAAATTTTGTTTTCTTCCATTTTTCTAATCTTATCCTAATAATTTAACGAGAACTGCTTTTTGTGCATGAAGTCTGTTTTCAGCTTCATCAAATATTTCATTTGCATGTTCTTCAAATACTTTAGCGGTAATTTCTTCTTCCCTGTGTGCAGGCAGGCAATGGAGTACCATAGCATCATTCTTTGCAACGGACATAACTTCATCGTTAATTTGGAAGTTTTTAAATACTTTTTCTCTTTCAGCCTTTTCTTCTTCCTGGCCCATTGATGCCCATACATCAGTATAAATTACATCAGCATCCTTTGCACATTCAAGAATATTGCTTGAACACATAAAATCGCCGTTTTCTTCAGCCCATTTCATAATTTCACTGTCCGGCTTGTAATCATCAGGGCAGGCAATTGCACAGCTCATACCCATTGTCACAGCACCTACAATAAGGCTGTTTGCCATATTGTTTCCGTCACCAATAAAGCAGAATTTGAGTCCGTCAAAACTCTTTTTATATTCTCTTATAGTCATAAGGTCTGCAAGCACTTGGCAAGGGTGGCAATAGTCTGTTAAACCGTTAATGATAGGAATTGAACCGTATTTAGCAAGATCTTCAACTTCCTTTTGCTCAAAGGTTCTAATCATAATACCGTCAAGGTAACGGGAAAGAACTCTTGCAGTATCTTCAACAGGTTCGCCCCTGCCGATTTGCAAATCCCTGTTTGAAAGGAAAAGTGCCTGACCGCCGAGCTGATACATTCCTGTTTCAAAACTTACTCGTGTTCTTGTAGAACTTTTTTGGAAAATCATACCAAGTGTTTTACCTTTAAGGTGATGATGTTCAATTCCGTGCTTTGTTTCGTATTTAAGCTGGTCTGCAAGATTTAAAATGTCTAATATTTCGCGCTGGTCTAAATCTTTAAGCTTTAATAAATGTTTCATTTTTCAATTACCTCTTTCAATATTTTTAAACCTCTTTCAAGCTCGCAAAAGCTGATGTTAAGAGCAGGAAGAAGCCTTACTTTTGTTTTTGCGGTTAATACAAGCAATCCGTTTTCAAGGCATTCGTTTGCAACTTCTTTTGCGTCTTTTTCAATTTCTACGCCAAGCATAAGTCCCATACCCGATACGGATTTTACGCCTTTTATATTCATCAAATACTTTTTAATGTATTCGCTTTTTTCTCTTACCGATTTTAAAAATTCATCATCAATTCTTGAAACAATTGATATTGCACCTGCGGCGCAAACAGGGTTACCGCCGAAGGTTGAACCGTGTGAACCCGGTGTAACGGTGTCTTTTAACTTATCACCGAAAAGTACAGCACCCATAGGAAGTCCACCTGCAAGTCCTTTTGCAGTTGATACAATATCAGGCTTAATATCAAAGTTTTCGTATGCAAAATATCTTCCCGTTCTTCCGTTACCTGTTTGTACTTCGTCCACAACCATTAGTATATCTTTTTCATTTGCAAGCTTTTCAATAGCTTTTACAAAATCATAATCAAGGTTGTTTACTCCGCCTTCACCCTGTATACATTCAAACATAATTGCACATACATCATCTGTTGCCATTTCATTCAGCTTTTCAATATCATTGGCAGGGCAGTATTTAAAGCCGGGTGTAAATGGACCGAATACAGTGTGAAAAGAGTCTTGCCCTGTTGCAGCAAGTGTTGTTATAGTTCTTCCGTGAAATGAATTAACAAGTGTGATTATCGTGCTTCTGCCGTCACCGTATTTGTCATAAGAGTATTTTCTTGCAAATTTGATTGCACCCTCGTTTGCTTCTGCACCGCTGTTGGCAAAAAATACTTTTTTCATATCTGTTTTGTCACACAGCATTTTTGCAAGCTTTGCGCAAGGCTCGGTGTAGTAAAGGTTACTTACATGCTGCATTTTATCAAGCTGCATTTCAACTGCCGCTTTCCATTCATTGTCGCATAAGCCAAATGCAGTTACACCGATTCCCGAGCCGAAATCAATATATTCTTTTCCGCTTTCGTCATATACGGTTGAACCCTTGCCTTTGCTTAAAGCGGTATTAAATCTGCCATATGAATGGGCAACGTATTCGTTATCTAATTCTTTTGTTTCCATTTTTCATCCTCTTTATCTGCTTCTGAACATTGTTCCCATACCTTCATCAGTTAAAAGTTCCATTAAAATAGAGTGGGGAACTCGTCCGTCAATTATAAACGCTTTTTTTACACCCTCACGCAGTGCTTGAGTCATTGAATCAATTTTCGGTATCATACCGCCGCTGATTATTCCCTCGGCAATCAATGCCGGTGTATCTGAAATATATACTTTGTGAATAAGTGTTGAATCATCGTCTTTATCTCTTAAAAGTCCTACAATGTCGGTCATTGATACAAGAGCTTCGGCCTTGAGCGCACCTGCAATTGCGGCTGCGGCAGTATCTGCATTTATGTTGTAGCAGTTGCCTTTTTCATCATATCCTATTGTTGAAATTACAGGGATAAAATTATGGTTTAAAACTTCTTCTATAACTTCGGTATTTACTTCTTTGATTTCGCCTACAAATCCATGGCGATCATCAAGTGCTTCGCATTTCATCATATTTCCGTCCATACCGGAAAGTCCGATTGCGTGTCCGCCCATATTTCCTATTTGGCAAACAAGGTCTTTGTTAACCTTGCCTGCAAGCACCATTTGTACTACATCCACGGTGTCTTTATCGGTAACTCTCAATCCGTTTTCAAATTTGCTTTCAATTTGCATTTTTTCAAGAGTTTTGTTTATTGCAGGGCCGCCCCCGTGAACAAGTACCACCTTAATTCCGACTGTGGTTAAAAGTACAAGGTCACGCATTACAGCCTCTTTTAATTCATCGTTAATCATAGCGTTTCCGCCGTATTTAACTACTACCGTCTTTTTTCTGTATTTTTGAATATGCGGCAAAGCGTGAGCAATTATCTCGGCTTTTTGCGCATTGTTAATATTATTGTTCATAGTGTGTAATCCTTTTTTATTTGTTGCAAAAAAATTGTTATCGGTTGTGTCAAACACTGTTTATTATATTTTCGTATGGGCAATTGCGTTGCCGCAAACTTTTGTTTATTGTATTTTCGTAGGGGCGACCATTGGTCGCCTGTTGTGATTTGACTATTAACTGAATCTAAATAACTACATTTATCAGGTACGATAGTCACCGTTGATTTTTACATAATCGTATGTCAAATCACAACCCCACGCGGTTGCGTTTTCGCTTCCTTGGTTGAGATTTATATCAATATATATTTCGTCACTTGCAAGTACCTTTGAAGCCTTTTCTTCGCTGAATTCAATGCCGGAACCGTTTTTGCATACTTCGACTGTTCCGTATTCACTTCTTAAATCAACATCAACTTTGTTAATATCAAAATCGGCGTCGGCATAACCTATTGCACAAAGAACGCGGCCCCAGTTTGCATCTTCACCAAACATTGCAGCTTTGAAAAGGGAAGAGCATACAACACTTTTTGCTACTGTTATTGCAGTATCTTTATCCGGTGCGCCGGTGCAAATACATTCAAGCAATTTGCTTGCACCTTCGCCGTCTTTTGCAAGCATTCTTGTAAGATTTGCCATTACTTCATAAAGTGCCTGCTTAAAGGTATCAAATGCTGCTCCTTCTTCGGCTATTTCTTTATTGCCTGCAAGTCCGTTTGCCATAAGGCTGACCATATCGTTTGTAGATGTGTCACCGTCAACCGAAAGGCAGTTATATGTAACTTTAACTATTTCGCTCAATGCTTTTTGCAGCATTTTTGCTGAAATGGCACAGTCGCTTGTAATGAAATTAAGTGTTGTTGCCATATTCGGATGAATCATACCCGAACCTTTAGCCATACCGCCGAGTGTGCATTTAACACCGCCGATTTCAAATTCAACCGCATATTCTTTTTTTATTGTGTCTGTTGTCATAATCGCGGTTGATGCTTCTTCGTTTTTACCGTAATCAAGCTCCTTTGCAAGAATAGGAACAGCTTTAATTATAGGCTCAATAGGTAATACTTGGCCTATAACACCTGTTGAAGCTACGATAACCTGTTCTTTAGGTATTTTAAGCTCACTTGCAACAAGCTCACACATTTTATCAGCCTTTTCTACTCCGTCTGCGTTGCATGTGTTTGCATTTTTGGAATTTGCAATTACTGCAATTGCTTTATTTCCGCTTTTTTCCAAATTTGCTTTTGTTACAAGAATAGGCGCACCCTTTACTTTATTTTGGGTGTAAACTGCCGCCGCATTGCATATTACATCACTCGTAAAAAGGCATATATCATTTTTGTGTTTTACATTTGGGTCAAAGTTTTCTACATTTGGTTTTTTTATTCCGCAGTATGTGCCGCTTGCTTTATACCCTTTTGCTGCACATATTCCGCCGTCAACATATTTCATATTTTGTTATTCTCCTATATTAAGACCTGTTTTTTCGTTAATTCCCATTGCGATATTAAGGCACTGGATTGCTGCACCGGATGCGCCCTTGCCTAAATTATCAAATCGGGATGTGATAATAATTCTTTCATCATTACCGTTAATCTCAATTTCCATATCATCACGGTTTGCAAAGTTGTTAGAGCCAATCATAGCCTCGCTGTAACCAAGTGGCCTTACTTTAACAATGTCGCTTCCGTCATAATGTTCTTTAAACATCTCATATATATCTTCTTTTGTATATTTCTTATTCATTTTACTTGTGTAAAGCGGTATATTAACAAGCATACCCTGTGGGTAATCACATATGATAGGTGTAAATATCGGCTCCTTTGCAAGGCTTGATATTGCTTTCATTTCTTTAAGGTGCTTGTGCTGCTGGCTTAATGCATAAACTCGCGGTGAGTCAAGCTCCTTATCTCTGTTTGCATCTTCATATTGTGCAATACCTTTTTTGCCCGCACCGGTATATCCGCTCATAGCAAAGCAAACAATGTCATAATCATTTGAAATGAAATT
>OGRN01001363.1_pt1 | contig 21403 bp, 18 predicted proteins | sample 1553401 | NCBI WGS metagenome assembly OGRN01 (sample SAMEA2580096, study PRJEB22360) | human gut metagenome | biome: human gut; feature: human-associated habitat; material: faeces | place: Denmark | collected 2008/2010 | reverse complement strand
TTTAAAAAGAATAAAAAATAATATTTGTAATATATGTAATTACAAAATTTTGGGTAGATAAAATGATAGAAATTAATAATCAATGTGTAGGGTGTGCTGCATGCCAGAATGTTTGTAGATATGAAGCTATAAAAATGCTAAGAAACAATGAAGGTTTTTGGTATCCGAAAATCGATAAAAATAAATGCGTTAAATGTAATCAATGTGAAAAAGTATGTCCAATATTAAAAGAAAATACAAGTTCAAATTTTGATTATTTAATATATGCAGGATATAGCAATTTGGTAGATAAAAAAACGCCTTGTTCATCAGGAGCAATATATCCTATATTAGTAAAAAAATTTTTTGAAAAATATCCTAATGGGGTTGCTTTTGGAGTAAAAATAGAGGGAAAAAATGTTTGTCATTTTGAGGCTTTGAGTTATGAAGAAATGATAAAAGGCTTTGGATCTAAATATGTACAAAGTGATTTAAAAGATTCTTTTTCTAAGATAAAAAAATATTTGCAAGAAGGAAAAAGGGTGTTATTTTCAGGTACACCTTGTCAAACTGCAGCTTTAAAAACGTTTGTGGGGGGGGGATTTTAACGAGCATTTAATAACACAAACTATTTTATGCCACGGAGTAGCAAGTCCTAAAGTATTTGAAAGATATTTAGATGATATGGAAATTAAATATGGAAAAAAGGTAAAAGAAATATCTTTTCGCTCGAAAGAACATGGATGGGAAAAATATGGGATGAAAATATGCTTTGAAGATAACGAGGAGTATTTTTGTGAATCAGGGCAAGATACGTTTCATAAAGCTTTTGGAGGTAATTTGGCGTTACGAAATTCATGTTATGATTGTAAATTTAAATATCCTAATTATAAAGCTGATATTGTATTAGGAGATTTTTGGAATGCGGAATCTATTTATCCTGAAATATATAATGATTTGGGTGTTTCTGTCATAATAATTACATCAAGTAAAGGCCTCGATTTATTTAATACTGTGAAAAAAAATCTTACAATAAAACAAATAGCTGTATCAGATATAATTAAAAGCCAAAAAGGAATAATAAAAAGTACTCCGATGAATAAAAAAAGAACAGAGTTTTTTGAAAAATTAGATGATGAAAAATTAGATGATCTTGTAGAACGTTTAACCAGAGTGCCATTAATAAGAAAAATTAGGATTGGTGCGGGCAAAATATATAGGAGATCATTATCACTTATATTACGAAGGATGATTAAATGAGAAAAATAGGTATTATAACAATTCCAGATTACAATAATTATGGAAATAGATTGCAGAATTATGCGGTAAAAAACTTTTTTGAGAAAAAGGGATATTATGTTGAAACATTAGAAATGAATGACCCTGATTTCAAAAAGTATAAAGCTAGAAAACAAAAACTACAACTTAAAAAAAGAAAAATGTTGAACGTTATATTTTTATTTGAAATGTTAAAAGGAGGGATTGATAAGGCTAAAAGAGAAAGAAAATTTGAAGAGTTCACATTGAAATATCTTAACGTTGAATATATTCCTGAATATAATGATAAGATTATTAACTATGTAAATGAAAAATTTGATTTTTTTGTTTTGGGAAGTGATCAAATTTGGCATCCATATGTAAATGATACGCCTAATTTGTATTTTGCCAATTTTACAACAAGTAATAAAAAAATTTTTTTTGCACCTAGTTTTGGAATGGAGAATATTCCTGATGATTACAAAAGAATTGTAGTGAAAGGATTACAAAATACGCAACATTTAAATGTACGAGAAAAGGCAGGGGCAAAAATAATAAGAGAAATTTTAAATAAAAAAGCGGAAGTATTTTTAGATCCTACATTAATAACGTCTAAAACAGAATGGGATAAAATCGCTATCAAACCAGATGGACTGAAGGACAATGATTATATATTGAGTTATTTTTTGGGACCACAGAATGAGGAATATAAAAAAGTGATTGCATCTATAAAGGAAAAAGTTAATGGCGAAATTTTTGAAATTGCAAATAAAAAAGAAAAAAATGGTTATGTTACTGGTCCTAGCGAATTTGTTTATTCAATAAAGAAAGCTAAATTTATCGTAACAGACTCCTTTCATGCGGTAGCTTTTGCTATTATATACCATAAGCCATTTATTGTGTTTTCTCGCCTGAATAACGAAGGGAAAAATGCAGGGCTGGATTCAAGAATAGATGGATTATTAGAAAAAATGCAGTTGGTAGAAAAAAAATACTCTAATGAAGAAAGTATATGTTTCGATGAGTTTAATTTTGATGTAGCGGATTCAGTGATAAAGCAAGAAAAGAAAAAAATTGAGAATTTCTATAATTACATGGATGTGATTTAATAAGGAGTTGATATTTTGGAGAATATTAGAACACGCACAAATATGGGGATGTATTACTTGGCATTAATAACTTGTGTTATTTTTGTATTAAGTGAATATTGCCCGGAATTACATATTTTAGATCAATTACACTTGAAACATATATTATTATTAATATCTATTTTTATATTTGGGTGGGATTTGATTAATAATAGAAAGAAACGATGCCTTGTTTTTGAAGTAAAGCAAATATTAATTTGTGTAGGAATATTATATTTTATTACATTGATATTTCAGGTTAAGAATATGGAATTCAAAAGTTATTCATTAGGAGAAGTATATTATTTAATAGCTCCTTTATTGCTGGTTTGGATTTTTTTTAATTATATATCTTTGGATAAAATAGCAAAAGTGGTAGATGTTTTGTTTTATGCATCATGTATTGCATTTTTTGTGCGATTTGCTAATACATTTTCTTTGTCAGCCTTAAAACAAATTTCGTTCATAGATTCCTCATCCCCATTTGAATCTGATATGGCGCAATTCTTTCTTTTATATTGTTTATATTATTTTTATACAAAACAAACATGGAAAAGTATAATTTCAGTAATTTTATGCTTTTTATGCTTTAAAAGATTTACATTAGTAATGCTAATAATTTTGTTGGTAATTAATAAGATTATTCCTCATCATAAAAAGGTACCTAAGATAGTATTGTTGATTACAGTGGGAATATTTATTGCAGCTCCGTTCCTGGTATATGCAATGTGTACGGATAGCTTTGCCAGATGGTTTTATCTTCAGTTTGGTATTGATTTTGATTATTTTACGATGACAAGATTTCAGATTATTAATACTGTAATTGATGCTAAATTGACTAATTATGGCTTAGGAACTGTAACAAATTATTTAGAACAAAGAGGGGCAGCAGGACAATTAAATATGCATAATGATATATTGCGTATATATATGGAATGTACTATTGTCGGAACAATTGCATTCACAGTGCAATATTTTAAAATTGTAAAAGATAATATATTCTCCTTTTTACTAATGCTGTATGCATTTATGGAATTATTTGTTGCCCATTATATTGGGCCAGGATCAACATCTTTTTGGATTATAGCTTACATATTAATCTTTTATTTCAATATTATGGAAAGTTCCTCGGATAAAAGTGTTTAGCCAAAAAGTTATGTGATTAATTTAGAAATGAGGATAGAAATGAAAGAAAAAAAAGTAGTAATAAACTATATTTTTAATACAAGCTATCAATTATTGGCTTTAATAGTCCCTCTTATAACTACTCCCTATATATCTCGTGTACTTAGACCAAGTGGAATAGGTGTATATAGCTACACATATTCAATAGTATGTTATTTTACATTATGTGCGATATTGGGAACAGCTACATATGGAAATAAAAAAATTGGTATATTACAAGACAATCCTATAGAAAGAACAAAAAAATTTTGGGACATCTTTTTACTAAGATTTATAACATCAAGCATAGCATTAGGTCTTTATATAATATATGTATGTTTGTTTTCTTCGAATAAGGAAATTGCTTTCATTCAAAGTTTTTATATATTAGGTGTAATGTTTGATATATCATGGTTTTTTCAGGGAATGGAAGACTTTAAAAGAATAGCAATTAGAAATTATATTATTAAAGTAGTAAATGTAATAATAATATTTACTTTTATTCATAATTACAATGATTTGTGGAAATATGTTTTTTCGTTGGCTTTTCTTACATGGATAGGAAATTTGTCCATATGGCCATATTTAAGAAAATATATTGTACGAGTTAAGGGATATAAGCCATGTCCTTTTAAGGATTTTAATGTAATATTACAATTATTTATTCCAACAGCTGCATTGCAGATATATGCAATAGTAGACAAAACTATGATAGGGGAAATGACGACTCAATCAGTACAAAATGGTTATTATGAGCAGGCAGAGAAAATCGTAAAAATGTGTTTGATGCTTGTTACTGCTTTACCTACTGTTTTATTACCGAAAGTGTCAAAAGCATATGCTGAGAATAAATTAGAGGATGCAAAAAATTATTTATATAAAGCATATAATTTTGTCTGGTTTTTGGGAACTCCACTAATGTTTGGAACGATTGGAGTGGCACCTGTTCTAGTTCCTGTATTTTTTGGACAAGGATATGAGCCTGTTGTTCAGGTACTACCTGTCATGAGTTTATTATTCATTGCAATGGGCTTGAATCAGACATCAGGTACACAATTTTTTATTGCATCAGGTAGACAAAATGAATATACAAAAAGAATTATAATTGGTGGCTTAGTAAATATTGTGATTAATGCGATATTTATTCCGTCACTGGGAGCAACAGGTGCTGCAATAGGCTCTGTGATAGGCGAAATAGTTATTATGACAACAGAATTTGCCTATATTAATAAAGAAAGACATTTTTCTGTAAAAAGAGTATTTGCAACGAGCAAAAAATATATGATTGCAGGAATATGTATGTTTATATTCTTAAAAATTGTGCAAAAAAATATGGATAAATCAGTTTTTTGTTTGTTAATATCAATTGTTTTTGGAGGAATCTGCTATTTCCTTGTATTATTAATTGAAAAAGAAGAAATTGTTATGTATGCTATAAATACGATTTTAAGAAAAGTGAAAGTCAAATAAGAATATATTCTTGAAGAGAAAATATTAGATTTTAATAATGGAGGGAAAATAGATGGTAGTCAAAAAGAATGATTTTTACTTTTGCATAATTTGTATGCTCTTCTTTTTCTCAGAGATTGTGGGGGGGGGTATATCTTTTATTACTAACAGGAGCTGTAACTTTGTTATGGGGAAGTAAAAAAGATAATATATGGGTAATCATGTTTTTATTATTACTTTTCCAGAAAGCATTACAACGACTTACAACAGGGATGGCTTATCAAGCAATAACATATTTGGATGAGATTGCAGAAATCTTGTTGTTGGTAATGTTGATACATGTGAGTATTTATAAATTTTCACTAGATCGTCAAAACAAAAGAATTTTTATAACTTTTTTGATATGGATAATAATAACTATTTTTTCTTCCATTGTTAATAAAAGTGCGAGTGTGATTACAATTATTTTAGATTGTTTTGTTTGTATAAAATTTATGATTTTTTATCAAGGTGGGCGGGTATTATCCCAAAGGGGCAAATTTACAAGCATAGATTTATATAAGAAATTAAATCCTGTTTGTAAAATTATTACAATAATGCTTTTGATATTATCTATTCATGATCTTATTTTCAACCCGTTTTTTGAAAAATTTGATTATAGGTATTTTACAGAATCATTACAATTGTGTTTTCAACATCCAACGTATCTTGCAGCAGTTTGTATGACTTGTATGGTTGTATTAATGTGCAATATGAAATATGATCAGAAAAATATGAAATATATTATTATGCTTGCAGTTATCATTGGATTAACTTTTCGATCAAAAGCTATTGGTTCATTATTAGTTGTATTTGCTGTGTATTTTTCTAGCGTAAAGTATGAAATGAAAACAAAGGGAATTATTTTAATAATGGGAATTTGTGCAGCATTATATTTTGGAATGGGTCAAATAGAAACTTATTTTTCAGTGGGAACCAGTGTTCCTATTAGATTAAAGATGCTTAGAGATGGAATTAGTATTGCACAACGATATTTTCCACTTGGGGCAGGCTTTGGTAGTTTTGGCACAACAGTAGCATATGAATCGGGATCATCATTTTATTATAATTTAGGCTACATGACAGGCTATTATAAAGATCAACCTGTTGGAGATGCATTTTGGCCAGGAGTATTCGCAGAATCTGGATGGATAGGAACTGTATTTTTTGGGGGGATTATACTGTTTATGGTTTTAGATTCTATTAAAAGATTAAATGAAAATAAATACTCTGGATGGACTATGTTGTCGATTTTATCTTATGCAATTATTGCATCAACAGCAGAAACTGCTTTTTTTAATCCGGCTACTGCATTTATGTTTATCGTATATGGTATTGCGTCAGATAGAAGGGATAATGGTACAATGATGCAAAATAGAAGAATCAGGTAAAATACAGAAAATGTGAGGTGTTATAAATTAATTGTTTTATACAGGATATGTGGGCTAATATAATATGCGACCTCGAACAACCATTAAGTTATTTGTTACCAGCAATAGTTATTACAACAATGGGTCTTGGTGTTTATAAAATGTGGAGAAAAGAGAAAGCTAAAATTGTTCCAGCAAGTGTTTTATTAATTGTTTATATTGAAATTCTTATGCAAACAGCTTTTTTTTCACGAGAGCCAGGAAGTCGTAAACAAATAGATTTGAATTTATTTGGAACATGGGGCGAAACACCTGTAGCACATGCTTATTTTATTGAAAATATTATTATGTTTATTCCATTTGGAGTTTTAGTCCCAATGGTATTTAAACAAATGCGAAAAATGAGAATTTGTGTATTAGTAGGATTTTTGTTTTCATGTGGAATTGAGATAAGTCAATTTATTACCCAGAGAGGGTATTGCCAATTGGATGATATAGTTACAAATACTGTAGGAACACTAATTGGATGGATATTTTGGAAGAGATTAGATAAGATAATAAATATAATTATAAAGAATGAGGTTTAAGTATGAAAACAACATTAGTAATCATGGCTGCCGGTATCGGTTCCCGATTCGGTGGTGGAATTAAACAACTTGCTCCAGTTGGCTTAAATGGAGAAATCATCATGGATTATTCTATCCATGATGCAATCGAAGCAGGATTCAACAAAATAGTTTTTATCATCCGCAAGGATATTAAAGATGCATTTAAAGAGGCAATCGGTGATCGTATTGAAAAGATTTGCAACAATCTTGATGTGGAGATTGCTTACGCATACCAGGAATTAAGTGAACTTCCAGAAGGAGTGGAGCTTCCTGCAGGACGTACTAAACCATGGGGAACAGGACAGGCTGTTCTTGCCTGTAAAGAAGTTCTGCATGAGCCATTTGCAGTTATCAATGCAGATGACTACTATGGAAAGGAAGCATTTGTTAAGCTTCATGGTTTCCTTGTAGGCTATGCACCGGAAAAAGCCAATCAGTTCTGTATGGCAGGTTTCATTTTGAAGAATACGTTAAGTGAAAATGGTGCCGTTACCAGAGGTATTTGCGAGACAAATGAGGAAGGTTATCTTACAGCAGTACATGAAACCTCCAATATTGTTAAGACTCCAGAGGGTGCAGCAGTAGACAACGATGGACAGCTTACTTCAATTAATGCGGAATCCTATGCATCCATGAATATGTGGGGACTCACACCGGAATTCATGCAGACTTTAGAAGATGGGTTTAAAGAGTTCTTTGCAAATATGGGAGACAAAGATATTCTGAAAGCAGAATATTTACTGCCAATCTACATAGACGAACTTCTTCAGGCAGGCAGAGTTTCTGTAAAAGTGTTAGATACGAATGACAAGTGGTTTGGAGTAACCTATAAAGAAGACAAAGACTATGTAGTGAAATCATTTGCTAAATTGATAGAAGATGGTGTATATCAGAGAAGTTTGTTTGAAGATTTGAAATAAATGACGTTAGTGAGGGAGAACAATGTAAAGTAAGATAATCGAAATATTTAATATAATAGCACATATATTATCAGCCCTTTGGGGCTGACGTTCTCCTTGTCTTTTTAAACGGGGGAGGCGGTACAGAAAAATATATGATAACCTGCAAGAACAAAAAATATATTTTTGCTGACAACTACTTTGACAATCAGCGAAAGCGAAAAAATAAGAAACAGAGGACAGCTATGGGAGCATTAGTCTAGAGCAGGGAATCCTCTGTTTTAGGTGCAGGACAATTAGATTCACATGGAAATAGGAGTTGTAAAATGGCAGGAAGACCAAGAAAGAAACCAGAATATGATCCAGAACTTCAATTTAACAATTTTCTTCAAGAGTTAAGGGATGCCTATGAAGAGGCAGATTCCTTAAGATCACTGGCAGATGAGTTAAATATTAGTCTGCTTAAACTTCGTAAGCTACTTATTACTGCAGATGTATTCACATCAGATATATGTACAGAAATTAATGATCTGCATCGGTCAGGAAAAAAGATTCCGGAGATTATGAAACTTACAGGTCTTTCCAGAGCATCGGTTCATTCCTATTTGCCCTACACTAAGGGGCTTTATAATGCAGCAGAGATAAGTTTAAATGCGGAGCGATGCCGGACATATAAGATTCGACAAGGGCAGGTTCGGCTTCTACAGGAAATGCCATCAGAGGAAAATCTGTGGCAGGCTGTTATTGCATTTCAGGATTATCCATTTGAAACGGCAACAGGATTACCATTCCGATATAAATTAAAGATTGGTAAAAATGGAGAGTATAACAGAGAGCTGCTGATAGACCGGAGAGAGAAAAGTAAGAGTCTTGCCTGGAGTAGTGTGGTGCTGGCATTTGAAAATAGTAAGAGGATTTCAGAAGAAGTGAAGAAGCCGAAGGCACTTGGAGATATTAGAGGAATTTCATATATTTATCCGATACTATGGCGATTTGGCTTGATCAGAGTGCCGGAAGCAATAGAGAAGAAAATGGGAAAGCAGAGATAAATCCCTGCTTCATTGCTTACAAGTGATTAGATTAACATGGATATATTAAAGAGTTTCTCGTAAAATAGAAAATGCATCAATGATTCCTTGTTTGTAGGCAATCCGTATATATTCTATAGATGAAATGTTTTCAGCAGTGATAGCGGCATCAACTGCATCCCATTGCTGGGGAGTTAGATTTATATCCTGTATTTTTTCATTGGCTTTATTGCATTTTTTCTGAGCTTTTTGATATTTTTTATCTTGTCTGAGTGCGGCAGGTAATCCTGTTTCCATGCGAAAAGAGGCAATCTGATCTAGAATACTTTCTGATGATGACAGACTATTTTTGGCATTATGAATGAAATATTCTGTAAGTGCTTTATAGAGATTCTTTTTTAGTTTCTGTTCTTTTTTGCTCATTAGGTAAATTCCTCCCTTAAGGTTGTGCAAGTGAATAACGGTATAACGTTAATTTATCATCAGTTTACAGAAATGTCAACGGCACACCGTTAATAAAGTGAAGGAAAATCCTTTATACTGAATATATATTGTGATTTAAGGAGAATTTGCATGACGTATTCAGATGCCATAATAAAGAGATTGACTGATCTGTGTGTTGAGAGAGGGATAACGACAAATAAACTTGCTACATTGTCAGGGATTACGCAATCAACGCTTAATAGTATGATGAGGGGAGAAACAAAGAATCCAAAGCTGAAGACTTTGCGTAAGATTGCTATGGGGTTTAATATGACTGTTTCTGAGTTGCTGGATTTCCCGGAAATGAATGAAATGGAATTTGAGGATGAATGAAAGAAAATATGTTCGGAAAATTGAAAAAAACATATTGACTTACGAAAATTTGTTCGGTATAATTGTTTCTATCAGAAACGCAACGTTTCCGATAGAAAGGTAAGGTGAAAAGATGCGGCATAAAAGCGAAGAATTGATGAAGCAGATTATTGATTATGCAGAACAGTTTCAGTTGCTGAATCATCGTTCACCTTATACCAGCGAAATCGCAGATGCGCTCGGTATAGTCAAGAGTACAGTATACAAGTATCTTGTTGCTATGAATGACAGAGGAATGTTAAGCTACCGCAATGGGGAGATTGTTACTGAGAGAACGAATAAAATATCTCTACTTACGAAGCCAGCGGCAGTGCTTGGGTCAGTATCCTGTGGTATGCCGCAGCTGGAGGAAGAGTATATTGAGGAATATGTTTCTCTTCCTGTTTCATTATTTGGAGAAGGAGAGTTCTTTATCTTGCGGGCCAGTGGAGATTCTATGATCGGAGCAGGTATCAACAATGGAGATATGATTGTGATTCGGAAGCAGAATACAGCTTCAGATGGAGACATTGTTGTAGCACTTGTAGATAATGAATCCACATTAAAGCGGTTTTTCCTTGATACAGAAAGAAGGTGTGTACGATTGCACCCGGAGAATAAGAAGTATCCGGATATTTATACACAGAATTGTACTGTTCAGGGTGTTGCTGTTCATGTAATCAAGTCATTGGAGTAGATGATATGGACAGTAGCAGGTGTAGGTTGCGATGAGATTGTCAGAGCCAATCCCAGGGGAAGATTATATAGCAGGTGGCATGGCTTCGGTGCTACGGAATCGCCTGCTATTAACTCATCAACGGTTTTCATTTCCCTTATCCGTTTGAGTGATAGTTTGTGTAGATATTACTTGGAGGATTATTGATGAGCAAAGAACCATTATTTGTTACATGCCCGGTATGCGGCAAAGTGAACCAGAAAAGCCTTTTTACCTATTCAGAGGTGCGTTGCCAGAGATGTCATAGAGAGCTGACAGCATTTGCAGATTTGGGTGTAGTTGTTGGCATTGATATGAATAAGAAGCGGTCAAAGGAAGAAGTTGATCGCTTAGAGATGTATATGTCACATCTGGTAGGAGTTCTCCGGGATACGGAAGAATGAGAAGAGTAAAGTATAGTGATACAATTTAATATGCAGGAATGAGAATATCTGTGAATCTGTAATATTAGACGGCAGGAATCTTCACATACAGCACGGATATTCAAGAGTTTGCTGAACGTGTTGGAGATGGCACAGAAACATCAGGAACCCGGCAAAACATATGCAGGAAGTTTATGGAGATAGTATACATATATATTATCAACATAGCTATTAAGCATAGTGTTTTGTCGGGTTTTCTTTTTTTAAGTAGTGATTAAATCATTTAAACACTAGACAAAAAATAACAAGTATGTTAATCTATTTCTAACTACCACATAACTTCAAATAACTTTATTTTTTTCGGTAGTTAATGACTTATTAATTCCAAAATTTTATAGCAGGAGGGATATAACAATGCGACAATGAAATTAAGGATTAGATTAATTTTTATGGACGTATTTTAAGATTTTTGGAAATAATTTTATTCAGTTGAGATTTGTGAGGGGTATCAAACTCCGTATATGTAATAGATATAACCCTAAAGCAAATAATTAGAAAAATTTAGTCAAAGAAATGGATTAAGAAATTTGGTACAGCATCTAATAAATCGCTGCACTAAGATGGCAACAATTTATTAGGTGCTGTACCAAAAAGATGATTGTAAGGACGATTAGTGTGATATTACGCTAGAAGTCTGCCCATTTTTAGATTAAATCTAATTATTTGCTTTGGGGTTATTTTTTATTTACAAAGGAGGTGAATGGTATTGCCACAAGTCTCAAAATCTGAAGACTTACAGGAAGTCGGAAGGAAGATCAGACATTACAGAGAAAAGAAAAAGATGTCTCAGCTTGAACTTGCTGAGGCAATAGGTGTAACGCAGAATACCATTTACCTAATAGAAACAGCTCAATCAGAAATGAAATTGGAAAAGCTGTTTCGTATAGCCGAGGTACTGGATGTTACACCAAACAAATTATTGCCGGGTGAGGCAAAGACAGTATCTAATAAATTTTTTGAATTTGAACATATGATGAAACAATTAAGCGAGGCAGATCAAGAACTTATTTTTAATATGGTAATGCCCTGTATGAAGCGGCTTTTACCAAATACATAGTGATATGAGTAATCTTTTCTATAGAGATTATTTATATCACTTTTTTTATGTCAACATTGTGGATTGTGAAATAATAAAAAATTACATTATGGGCTGTGAAGAGTTTCGGACAGATGTTTGTTAGAATTTTATTACATCAAATGAAGGAGGAAAAGCTCATGACTCAGGAAGAATTGGAGTTTCGCCGCAGGTGTCCCTACGATGCCTTTGGTGATTATTCAGATGTATTAAAGGAAATTCGTCAGAAAGAAAAAGAGAACAAGACGGATACCGTATCAGTAGTAAATAGAAGTAAATAATGCTGGTTGAATCTTAGCACTGTGATTGTGCAGCAGATTTTTCCATACAGAAGGCAGCAGGCTGGAGCTTCGGTTCCGCTAATAAAAAAATTAGCGGAATCGGGGTCTATTTAGCTTAGCTGCCTTTCTTTTTGTCACCGGTTCTTGCGGGAAAGGTGGCAATTATGCTGACATTAAGAACACTGAAAGAACTGATCGACACACCAAAGAGAGGAGAGAAACTTCCTACACCGAAGCAGCTTCGTACAGGGGAATCACCGGTAGTTGCTCATAAAACAACAGGAGCAGGAGTGAATGAGGTACATATTATCGTATATCAGTCCGGGTATGCGGTTTATGGTATCGGAAACAGAACAACGGTATTTCCGGTAAATCTGGAACTTGGTTATGGTTATTCTTCTGTGACAGAAAAGAAGAGAAAGGAAGATGAGAAGTATAATACCTGGAATCCAGAGACAGGACTCCGTGAGAAGAAATATTTCTGTGAATTAGAGGAAAGCTTTTTTGAAAAGGAAGAATGGTATCTGCGTCTGATGCTGATTGGTGAGGACCGGCTGGCACATAATCTGGCCACCCGTGATCGGGGACGCTGCATTTCATTTAATGGCATTTCTGAGGATTTTGAAGGAATGGAAGATGAATTGATGGATGTAGAAGAACGTGTGAACCGTCAGCAGATTGCAGAAGAGATGATGAGTGTACTTAGTGATAAGCAGAAAAAAGTAGTTCAGGAATTTTACTGGAATCAGAAAACACATAAACAGATTGCAAAGGAAAATGGAACTGGACGTACTGCGGTGACAAATATGCTGCAGAATGCTCTCAATATAATCGAAGAAAAATTCAATGAATATGGAGAACTGAAATAGTCTCTCCAGAGAAAAAATATAGTTTTTTAAAAAATTTCAAATCTATGTGACATTTTGCCCTCTGCCTCCTGTGATTAGTGGAAAGAGGGCAAAGTCATTCAAGATAACACTTCTAAATGATTTAATCCCAATCCACCGTACCTTGATAACTGAATAAAAGGTCAGAAGAGGATGAAAGCTCAGCTACGCATTTTGCGGCCAGTGGAAGTTCTCTTCTGATTGGAAATGCTCAATCCTTATTTTTGTTATGCCCGGTTCGCCGGGTGATGACAGTAGACCATGCGTCGGAGCTTTTGCTTTTGCAGGTTCCGGCGTATGACTGTGCTGTCATCAGTAATGATTTTGGCACAAATAATTTAAAACGGGGTGATGCCTATGATTTGATTGTATCAGACAGGTGAAAGCCTGTAAACCGGTAACAGAAAAAATAAAGCAAAGTGAGGTATTGAGAATGAAAGGGACATTGAAAAGAGTAATGTCTGGAGTATTATCTGTTATTACGATTGCAAGTGCTGTGGCACAGCCAATGACTGCTTATGCAGCAGAACCGGAAAAGGCAGCTTCTTCTTTTGAAGCACAGTATCCAGAACTGGAAGCAGTGAAAGATAAGCTGGCGGAGGATGAGATTTTAACTGCTAATGATTACAGCATTGATTATGGCTCTGATTTTGACATTAAGGTGGATTTTTCCGGTATTGAAGGAATCAATGATGCCAAAGTGAAAGTAGAGCTGTATGAAGCGAAGAATGAGGCAGGAGATGATTTTGACACATACCAGGCAGATACCTATAAAGCGGTTTATAAGGTAGAGCCGGTCAGTGGAAATCCTTCTTATCGTATCAGTCGAAATGTAACCGTAAAAGAGCCGGAAACGGAACAGCTGACAGAACCAAATACTTCTGAAAATACTGTCGGTGAAGGAAATGCTGGCGAGACAGAAGATTCTGGTAATGCGGAAGAAGACGCTGATGCAGAAGGGCAGATGGAAATAGTAACCGATTTGCCAGAAGAGGAGGAAGTCACAACAGATGAAGAGTCTGGATTAACTGTTTCTGAAGTAATGGATCAGGCAGAGGATAGTGGTATTGATCTTTATTCAATGGAAGAAGGGGAAGCGGTTACTTTCATGGCAAGGGAAGCATCTAGCCGAAGCACAAAGAAGGTAACTGTGACCAGAGGAGCCTGCTATCAGTATTCGGATTATGGGTATGGAAGCTATCTGACGTATCAGTACACCGTGAAGTTTGGAAATGTTTCTGCAACCGCTTATTGTATCCAGCCGGAGAAATCCAGTCCTGGAACCGGAACATACGATATTACAAAGCTGAGTGACGGTAAGAAACTGGCTAAGGTTTGCTATTATGGAACGAAGGCGGCAGGTGATGAAGGATTCTTTACAGAAGAGAACGGTTATGGCAATTTAAGTGCAGGTGCCAGATTTATTCTGGTTCATCTTGCTGCATCATATGCAAATGGTGGAGATTCTGCTTTTTCCGGAGCAAGCAGCAAAGCAAAAACACTTGCTATGAAACTGTATAACTACTGTATTTCACAGCCGGAGATCCCAGATGTCGATATGAGTTTTTCAGATGCAAATGTAACCGCTTATGTAGATGGCAGCAGCCAGAGAACAAAGGAGATTACATTTAAGGCAGACAAACTACAGAGTATCACGATGAAACTTCCAAGTGGCGTGAAGCTTCATAATGTAACAACCGGAAAGACAAGTAAAGCCGGGGAAGCCGTAGAGATCATTGGTGGAACGAAGTTTTATTTATCAGCACCATTGACACAGGTGCAGGATGTTGCAGGAAGCTGGTCAGCTACGATGAAAGGAAGCGTAACCAAAGACTATTCTGCGTATAAGATCAGCACAGGGTCAGGTTCACAGGATTTAGCACTGGTATTTGGTGAAGGTGTGGATGATGAGAAATATGTGGACTTTAAAGTAACCTGGGTACAGTACGCAAGCGTTAAGGTGATTAAGAAAGATGCCAAGGCGAATGCGAAGCTTGCTGGGGCAGTGTTTGGCTTATACAGCGATGCAAACTGTACGAAGCTGCTCACAAAGTTACCGGCAACAGATGCAAATGGTGAAGCGTCTATACAGATTGTTAAGACACAGGATACCGTATATCTCAAAGAGATTACAGCTCCAAGCGGATACCGTGTCAATGCAACCGCTTATAATGTGAAACTGGAAGTCAGCAAGACCACAACCGTTACAGTTCCAGATGAAGAACAGCTGGGACAGCTTACCGTTTATAAAGAAGGTGAGGTACTTGTTGGTGCTGACGTGACAGAGAACGGTACAACATTTAAATATGAGAAACGCAGACAGAAAGGTGCTGTTTACGATGTGTATGCCGGAGCAGATATTAAAACTGCTTATGGTACAAAAGTTTACAGCAAGGGTGATCTGGTAAAAGAAAATCTGACAACAGATACGAATGGAGCCATCGTTCTTAAAAATCTGCATCTTGGTACATATGTTGTAAAGGAAAAGCAGGCTCCGACAGGATTTTATAATGCTGGAGAGGAGAAGAAGGTGACTCTTTCTTATGCTGGACAAAATGTGGATGTTGTTTTCTCCGAGACAACCTTTACTAACGACAGACAGAAAGCAGAAGTGATTGTTACAAAACAGGATGAAGATACAGAAAATCCTCTGGATGGAGGAATATTTGGACTTTATGCTGCAAGTGATATTACCAATGCGGATGGTGCAGTTGTTGTGAAAAAAGGTACGCTGATTCAGAAAGCGACGACAGGAGCAGACGGTACAGTAAAGTTTACAGCAGACCTGCCACTTGGATTTTCTTATGATGTGAAGGAAGTGCAGGCTCCGGAAGGTTATGTGAGAAATACAGAAGATGTTTATACGTTTGCTCTCTCATATACAAATGATAAAGAGGCAAAACAGACATTTAAGCATACATTCAAAAATGAGCGTGTGACAGCTAAGATTTCTTTGCAGAAGCAGGATAAAGAAACCAAAAAGGCAGTTCCACAGGGCGATGCCACTTTGGAAAAAGCAGTGTACGGACTTTATGCCCGTGAGGACATTGTGCATCCGGACGGTGCGACTGGTGTGATCTATAAAGCAGGAGAACAGGTTGCCACTCTTACGACAGATAAGAATGGACAGGCTTCTGTGGATGGATTATATCTTGGCAATTACTATGTAAAAGAGATCACTCCTCCAACCGGTTATCTGGCAGATGAGGAAGAACATGATCTGGTCTGCAATTACGAGGGGGACCTTGTAGCAGAAGTAAAACGTGATTGTCTGTCTCTGGAGCAGGTGATGAAACAGCCATTCCAGATCATTAAAGCAGCGAACAATGGAAAGACCGATGCAGACTTACTGAAAGGGGCAGGCTTTACCGCTTATCTGGTATCTTCCCTGAAAGTAAATGAAGATGGCAGCTATGATTTTGATTCTGCCAAACCAGTAGTAATCGGAGAAAACAGTGCAACGGAAATTTTTACAGACGAGAAAGGTTATGCCTGCAGTATTGCAATTCCTTATGGAACATATATTGTCCGTGAGACAACAACTCCGCATAACTATACTCCGGTAGATGATTTCATTGTACAGATTACAGAGAACCATCCAAGCACTCCGCAGGTGTGGAGAGTGATGCTGGATAAAGAATTTGAAGCGAAGCTGAAAATCATCAAACAGGATGACGAGACAAAGAAAGCAGTGCTTCAGAAGAATACAGAGTTCAAGATTTTCAACATGGACACTGAGAAATATGTGGAGCAGGTAACGACTTATCCGACTACAGTAAAACATAAATCCTATTTTACAGATGAGCAGGGATATTTGATCCTTCCGCAGAATCTTAAAATCGGGCATTACCGCATTGAGGAAGTAAACGCACCTTATGGATATACTCTGAATGAGAATTACTATGAGGTGAATGTAGATTCCAACACTGCATATCAGATGGACGGAACTTCTGGCGATGTCATTATTGAGATCGCTTATGAAAACCATCCGGTCAAAGGGGAACTGAACATTGTAAAGCAGGGTGAAGTTCTGAATGGATTTAAGGATGATTTCACTTACCAGAAAGAAAATCTGGAAGGTGCAGTTTTTGAAGTATATGCAGCTGAGGACATTTACACAGCAGATTTCCAGAAAGATGACCAGGGCAGCCGTATTCTGGAATATGCTTCTGGAGCATTAGTGGGAACGGTTACGACCGATAAAGACGGAAAGGCTCAGATTGCTGACCTTCCGCTTGGAACGTATAAGGTTGTCGAAAAGACAGCACCAGAGGGCTTTGTGTTAAACGAAGAGGCACAGACTGTTACTTTCTCTTACAAAGACCAGAAAACACCAGTGATCGAGCAGACAGCAGCTTTTGAGAATGACCGTCAGAAAGTAGAGGTATCCGTGGTAAAACAGGATGCTGAGAATGAGACGGTTGTAGCAGGTGCAGAATTTGGACTTTATGCAAAGGAAGATATTCTTGCTCATGGAGAAGTAGCTGTGAAAGCAGACACTCTGCTTGGAAAAGCAGTCAGCAATGAAGATGGAAAGGCAGTATTTGAACTGGATCTTCCATTCGGAAGCTACTATATCAAAGAGCTTGCGGCTCCTGCCGGTTATGTATCTTCATTTGAGACATTGGAAGTAACTGCGAAATATCAGGGACAGGATGTGAAAGTGGTAAAACTGGAATCTATATTTAAGAACCAGCCAACAAAAGTAACATTCAAGAAGTCAGATATTACTACAGGAGTAGAACTTTCTGGTGCCACTCTTACAGTGCTTGATAAAGATGGAAATGTGGTAGATACATGGAAATCTGTAAAAGGGGAAGAACATCTGATTGAACGACTGACTGCAGGGGAGACTTATACACTTCGTGAAGAAATGGCTCCTTATGGTTATCTGATGGCAGAAGAAATCACATTTACTGTGGAGGATACTGCAGAAATTCAGAAGGTGGAAATGAAAGATGACGTACCGACTGGAACACTGATCATCAATAAAAAAGGTGAGTTCCTGGACAAAGTATCTGTACTGGATTCCGTTGGTGGCTGGATTAAGCACCTGTTTGAATATTTCTCTGGTTCCTTGAAAGAGGTTACTTTTGAAGTTTATGCCTTAGAGGATATTAAAGCGGCTGATGGTGAGAGTGAGGATTATTATAAAAAGGATGCACTGGTAGCAACCATTACAACGGATGAGACTGGTGTGGCAAAACTGACTGATCTTCCTCTTGGCAAATACTATGTCAAAGAGAAAGAGACAGCAAACGGTTATGTTCTTGATGGAGAAACCCGTGAGGTTGACCTGACTTACCGTGATCAGAATACTGCGGAAGTTACTTACTCTGCGGACTGGCAGAACAAACGTCAGAAGGCAGAAGTGAAAGTGCTGAAAAAAGCGAAAGATTCTGACCGTGTACTGGAAGGAGCCGTATTTGCTCTGTGCAATAAGGATGATATTGTCAATGCAAAAGGTGATGTGATCCTGAAAGCGGATACGGTGATTGAGGAACAGGCTACAGATAAAGATGGAAAACTGACCTTTACTGCGGATCTTCCTCTTGGTCATACCTACTATGTGAAGGAAACTTCACCAGCACCGGGATTTGCGACCACAGATCAGGTACAGGAGTTTACTTTTGAGTATGGTGGGGCTGAAAAAGAGACTCTTTCCTATGAGTTTACTTTTGAAGATGAGGAAACAACCGTAGAATTTACCAAGACATCTCTGACGGATGGAAAAGAGATTGAGGGAGCAAAATTGAAAGTGACCGATGAAAGTGGAAATACCGTGGATGAATGGACTTCCGGAAAAGAGCCACATATCATTAAAGAACTGACAGTTGGTAAGAAGTATACCATGACAGAGACACTTCCAGCGGATGGCTATGTTACAGCAGAGAGCATTACCTTTACGGTTGAAGATACCAGTGAGGTACAGAAGGTGGAAATGAAGGATGATGTGACAAAAGTGCAGATTTCCAAGACTGATATTTCTGGTAAGGAACTGCCGGGAGCAAAACTGACAATCCTTGATAAAAATGGAAAGACAGTAGAGAGCTGGACATCTGAGGGAAAACCACACTATATTGAAATGCTTCCGATTGGAGAATATACACTTCGGGAAGAGACTGCACCGGATGGATACCTGGTAGCAGAAGATGTGAAGTTTACAGTAAAAGATACAGGAGAGATCCAGAAAGTAGTGATGAAGGATGAGGTGAAGCCGACGGAAACACCAACAGAGACTCCAGAGGAAACACCAGAAACAACATCAACACCAGAAACAAAAGATACTGAGACAACAAAGACATCTACTTCACCGAAGACAGGAGATAACACACCAATCCTTTTCTGGATCCTGCTTGCAGGAGTTGGAATGGCAGGAGTTGGAGGTACTGTGATTCTCCGCAAAAAGAAGAAAAAATAAGAGATCCTAAGATTTCTTAAAGAGGAAGAGGGCATTTATGGACAAGTGTTTCATAGATGCCCTTTTTGCCAATACTGATAAAAAAGTGAAGGGAGAAGAAATGGGATGAAAACAGTATTGATCATTGCAGGGATTATCGTATTCCTGGTATATGGGTTTGTTTTATACTGCTGCATAAGAGTTGGAAAGGAATCCGATGAACAGTATAACAAGCTGAAAGAAGGAAAGGAGCAGGAAGATGACAGAAGTAGGGTATGCAAGTGATAAGCCTTCGGACTGTGCGTATTGTTACTTCTTTAGTGCCGGGAGAAAGAAATGCAAAAGGAAAGAATGTTTTTATCGTATTTCTTCTCCGCCACTTCGCAGGAAGGTAACTCACTGGGAGCCATGTGAAGGCTGTCCTTATGGAAAACATACTCCCTGTCTGGGTTACTGCATTGTGAAGGCTATGAAAGAAGTGAAGGAGCATCGGAACACAGGATAATACATATGAATTTCCGTATCATTATGGTGAAGAAGCGGAGTCCTATTCTTTTTACCGTGTGCCTAAAGTCCTTTTTACCAATACGCAGTTTAAGAGCCTTTCCTGTGAAGCGAAATTGCTTTATGGACTTTTGCTTGACCGTATGCAGCTATCTATAAAGAACCGGTGGCTGGATGAAGAGGGAAAGGTATACATTTATTTTTCCCAGGAGCAGATCTCCGGCATGATGGGATGTGGCTTGAAAAAGGTAGGGAATCTGTTAGCAGAGCTTGACAGTCGGAAAGGAATTGGATTGATTACGAGGATACGGCAGGGGTTAGGCAGACCGGATAAGATTTATGTACGCAAATGTACGCAACAGGATATGTATAAAAGGAATATCCAGACACGTCAAAATGACATTTCTGGAAATGCCAAAATGACAGGTACAGATATGTCAGAAATGCCGGGTAATGATACTGAGGATAATAAGACTGAAATAAGTGACACTGATAGGAGTGATACTGAGTATCTTTCTTTCTATTCTGAAGAGAGTGAAGAAATGCACAGGAAACGAATGGAAAGAGAATTATATCACCAGATGATCTTGAATAACATTGGGTATGAATATCTGGTTGATGTGTATAACCGGGATATGCTGAACGAGATTGTGGAACTGATTGTGGATACTGTCTGTTCCGAACAGGAAATGCTACGTATAGGTGGGGACAGAAAGCCAAAGGATGTGGTTAAAAGTCAGTTTTTGAAACTAAATTCTGAACACATCCGGTTTGTCCTGAAATGCTTGAAGGAGAATACCAGTAAGGTGATCAATATCCGGCAGTATCTTCTTACTGTGCTGTATAATGCACCACTTACAATCAGTAATTATTATTCGGCACTGGTGCAGCATGATATGTATGGCGGAAGTGAAGATTAAACCGGAAGTAAAGGAGGTATCAAAGTGACAAAGAAAGATAAAGCGATTCAAGAACTGTGTGACAGCTTGGGTGGTGATTACAAAGTACAGGATATTGATTTGGAAACCTGTATTTACAGAGATTTTGGAAATGGGTTTGATGTGGAGATAAGCGGAGTTTATACCACAAGCCAGAAGAAGAAAGCAACTATCTATTTATGGTGTGTGGGAGAAGGACATTATTTCCAGATTGTCCGAATTGCAAATGGAGTAGCAAGAGACGTAATCGGAAAGGTTGTCGAGGAACTATTTGCATACAGTGAGGAGCTGATAGCACAGGGGTATGACAGCTATGAGAAAGTTTTAGCTTTTTTAAGACAACAGCGAGAAAAGAAAGGGCGTGGTGTGATTGCAGGATGAAGTGAATGAGAAAACAGTTTCACTT
>OGRN01001361.1_pt1 | contig 21448 bp, 19 predicted proteins | sample 1553401 | NCBI WGS metagenome assembly OGRN01 (sample SAMEA2580096, study PRJEB22360) | human gut metagenome | biome: human gut; feature: human-associated habitat; material: faeces | place: Denmark | collected 2008/2010 | reverse complement strand
GTGGCTCACGCAGGCGTCCATGAAGGCGCGGTCGTGGCTGACAAGGAGCACCGCCCCGTCGTAGCTGGAGAGGAAAGACTCGAGCCACTTGACGCTCTCGAGGTCCAGGTGGTTGGTGGGCTCGTCGAGCATCAGAAGGTCGGGGTGGCGCAGGAGTAGCTTGGAGAGGGAGATGCGCATCTGCCAGCCGCCGGAGAAGTCCTCCGCGGGCTTGTCGAAGTCCTCGACGGGAAAGCCCAGGACAGAGAGGATCTGGCGCGCGCGACTCTCAAGCTCGTAGCCGCCCAGCCGCTCGAAGCGGTCCTGGGCGTGGCCGTACTGCTCCAGCAGGCGGTCGAGCTCGGGGCCGGGATCGGTGACGGAGATCTTCTCCTCTAGCTCAGAGACAAGGCGCTCGTAGCGCTTGACCTCCTGGGCGCTGTCGACGACCTCGGCAAGGGCGGTCTTCTTGCCCGCGAGCTTGGTCTCCTGCTCCAGGTAGCCGACGGTGGTCTCCTTGGCAAAGGTGACGGAGCCCTCGTCGGCGGGCTCGAGGCCCATGAAGATCTTGAGGAAGGTGGTCTTGCCGGAGCCGTTGGGGCCGACAAGAGCCCAGCGCTCGCCAGCGTTGAGCTGCAGCGTTGCCTGGGAGTAGAGGGTGCGTCCGCCAAAGGACTTTGAGACCTTGTCTGCGAGTGCGATCAATGCGGTAATCCTTGTGCTCGAGAGTTCCAAACGGCCATAAGTATATGGGGAGAACCACCCGCGGCCCGCTCTGCCAGAAAAACGACAGACGGACCCGGACATTTGCCCTACTTTGGGCCGCGCGGGCACGAGACTTGGGATAGTCTGAATCCGTATGAGCATTCTGGCCGGGGGCACCCGGCAGCAAAGGCAGGTCTTACATGGCAGAGGCAGCAAACCAGGGTTCGGCGGCCGCAATGACCCCGGCAGGCAGGGCCACGCGCTCGCATTACGTGGGGGCTCTCGACGGACTGCGCGTCCTGGCGATCCTTGCGGTCCTGGTCTACCACGCAAACCCGAGCTGGCTTCCTGGCGGCTACTTTGGCGTGACGGTCTTCTTCGCGGTCACCGGCTACCTCACCACGCTCTCCATAGAGCGCGAGATTGGTCGAGCGGGGCGCCTCGACTACCCTCGCTTTATTCTGAAGCGCGCGACGAGGCTCTTGCCCTCGATGCTTGCCGTCGTGGGCGTGACCACGCTGCTGTGCGTGTTCCTGGCCCCCAACCTGCTTCCCAAGGTGAAGTCCGACGTAGTCCCCGCGCTCCTCTTTGTGGAGAACGTCTTCTACATAGTGAGGAACGTCTCCTACTTTGCCAACGCGGGACTCCCCTCTCCCCTCACCCACTTCTGGTACCTCGGCGTCGTCATGCAGTTCTATGTGATCTGGCCGCTCGTCCTGCTGGGGATGCGCAAGGTCGTGAGGTCCCGCCGCATGGCCTGCACCGTCGTGGGCATCCTTGCCGTTGCCTCCGCGGTCCTCATGGCCGTTCTCTACGACCCAACCGGAGACACCGCCCGCATCTACTACGGGCCCGACACGCGCGCGGCCGAGCTTCTGCTGGGTGCGCTTGCGGCCCTGTGGACCGGTGGGCACGGGCTCAGCCTGTGGGCGCTTCCCGCGGTGGGGCCGCGCCTCAAGGACGCGCCCGCCTGGACCTGCGATGCCCTGGCGCTTGCCTGCCTGGCGGGCCTGGGCGTGATGTGCTTCTCGCTCAACGGCTACTCCGAGTTTGCGTACCGCGGCGGCATGCTCTTGGCCGCGGTCCTCACGGCCGTCCTGGTCTCTTGCCTCTGCAGACCGCAGAGCGCCCTGGCCCACGTGCTGGGGGCGCGGCCCGTGGCCGAGGCCGGAAAGCGCGCGTTTGCCGTCTACCTCTGGCACTACCCCCTGCTGGTGGTCCTGAACCCGGCGACAAGGACCACCGAGCTTCCCGTCTGGGGGTGGGCGCTTGAGTTCCTTCTCATCTTTGCCTGCGCCGAGGCCTCCTACCGGCTCTTCGAGAAGGGCCAGGGGCCGCGAGAGGTTGCCGGAAGGGCCATGCCGCTGGGCCTCAGCGTGCCCCAGGTTGCCCTTGGGGCCTTGGGCGTCCTGTGCGCCCTTGTGCTTCTCTTTGTGCCGATCTCGGCCGAGCAGACGGGCGTCCCCACCGAGATGCAGCAGATGAGCGCCGAGGAGCAGCAGTACCTGGCCGAGCAGCAGGCCGCCGCCGAGGCCACCCAGTCCGGCGACAACGGCGAGGGCGACGGCGCCCAGTCCGAGCCCCAACAGGACGACACCACCTTTGACGTGAGCGGTACCTACTTTGCGGACACCGCCTTTGCAGCCGTGATCGACCAGATAAACGCCACGAGCTTCACCGTCGACGCCAGCACGGGCGCCACCAACGCGAGCGTCGTCCTCATTGGTGACTCCGTGCCCGCGGGCGCGATCACGCAGTTCTATAAGTACTTCCCCAACGGCTACATCGACGCGCAGGTGGGCCGCCAGCTCTACGTGGGCGTGGACGTCTACCGCCAGTGCCAGGCAAACGGGCACGACGGCGACGTGGTGGTCTGGGCCATCGGAGACAATGGCGTGGCCCGCGAGAGCCAGGTCAAGGAGCTCATCGATGCGGTGGACCCCTCCAAGCACGTCTACCTCTGCACCGTCCGCGTGCCGCTGGCCCTGCAGGACATGAACAACCAGCTCTTCAAGGACGTTGCTGCCCAGTACGACAACGTTGACGTCATCGACTGGTACGCGGAGAGCGCCGGCCACGACGAGTACTTCTGGAGCGACGGCACCCACCTCAGGCCGGAGGGCGCCGAGGCCTACGTACTCATGCTCAGAAAGGCCATTACGGGGCGGTAGGCGCTTATCGCTAATTCAGATTTGACTCTTGCGCATCGCAAATGGCCTTGCTATAGTTCTTCTCGCACCAACGCACGGGGAATTAGCTCAGTTGGGAGAGCGCGTGACTGGCAGTCACGAGGTCAGGGGTTCGAACCCCCTATTCTCCACCACGTTAACTTAGGGCGGCGGCTTCTAGTCGTCGCCTTTCTCATACGGGCTCATGGCGCAACGGTTAGCGCAGGGGACTCATAATCCCTGGGTTGCAGGTTCGAATCCTGCTGGGCCCACCATATTACCCGCATCCGAACCCGACTCCCCAACCAAGGTGAGTCGGGTTCGTTTTTTCTTTGCATGCAAGAATTGACTAATCGGAAGGTGCTCACATGGTGCTGTCGCTTCAGGGATGCATGGCTGTGGGTAAGACGACGGCCCTGAGCTGCCTGCGGGAGACTGCCCCCTACGCTAATGTTAGCTTCGAAGAGAGCTCGGATGTAATTCGGGCTATTCAGGACCGAGGCCTCGATAAGAGCGAATACGAGGACTACCTTGAGATTCAAAGGCTTTGGATAGCCAATGAGGTAGAGCGATTCGGCCAAGTGAGGGAATGCCCTTGCACCGTAATGGACTTCGGCGCGGAGGAGATCGAGTTTCACACCATCAATTATCCCAAGTCCATTGGCAAGGACTGGGATATGGAGCATGCCCTGAATGACGAGCTCGCAAGTCTCAGAAGGTGCATGCCGGCAAGGATCTTGTTCATGGACGCATCAGACGAGACGCTTCGGCAGCGCAAGGAGCGCGACCCAAACAGGTCGAGAAACTCCTTCGAATACTACCTGAGCTGCCTCATGCCGCTGAAGCGGTCATGGTTCTCAAGGATGGACAATGTTGACTGCCTGCTGGTCGATAACCTGTCAAAGGACGAGGTCGCGCTGAGGGTCAAGCAGTGGGTGGACGACTGCATAGCCAGCAATTGCTAATACTTGAAAACGGGCAGGAGCGCTTATGAAGATCATGGTCACTGGCTACAGCGGTTCCGGCAAATCTACCATCTGCCGCAAACTCCAAGACCGCTACCAGCTTCCCGCCCTTCACCTGGACGCCGTTCAGTTTCTGCCGGGCTGGAAGGTTCGGCCCAAGGCAGAGCAACAGCACCTCATCCAGTCATTTCTCGACGAACATCCCGATGGCTGGGTCATCGACGGCAACTACAAGGCCCTGAGCTATGAGCGCAGGTGCGAGGAGGCCGACGTCATTGTCCAGCTGCTCTTTGGGAGGCTGGACTGTCTTTCTCGATGCCTAAGACGCTACCGCATCAACAGGGGGCACAACCGTCCCGACATGACCGAGGGCTGCGACGAGAAGATCGACTGGGAGTTCATTCGCTGGATCTTGTGGGATGGCCGCACAAGGCAAAGGCGGGATCTCTATCGAAACACGCGGAGCCAGTTCCACGAAAAGATGATCGTGATTCGCAACCAGCGCCAGCTTGACCGCTATCTGAGTGGCTCGAGTCCGTTCCCTTCCTAAATCGACATTTAGACCTGACTACAGAGCATCATTTGTCGATTTAGGAAGGGAACGACAAAGGAAGATCAAAACTAAACGAAAAGAGGCTCCGGATTGAATCCAGAGCCTCTGACAATTTGTGGTGGAGAATAGGGGGTTCGAACCCCTGACCTCGTGACTGCCAGTCACGCGCTCTCCCAACTGAGCTAATTCCCCAAAATGGTGGGCGATGCTGGATTCGAACCAGCGACCCCTTCCGTGTGAAGGAAGTGCTCTACCCCTGAGCCAATCGCCCGCGCAAGAAAGAACTATACACAAAGCCCGGCAGGAATGGAAGCACGATTTTTTGAAAAATGGGGATTCACACCCTGACCTGCGCTTCTATGCCGACTTGATGACCTTGGCGGCCTTGGTGGCCACGATGGCGAGGACCATGCTGCAGACGGTGCAGACGACGGAGGTGACGACGGTCAGGGGATCCTCTGCCTTGTGGCTCAGAAGACAGTAGCCAAGGACGACGACGCAGAACAGGGGCGACCAGCTGGCCTGCTTGGCAAACTCGGGGATGTTAGACGGCACGTTGGCTGCACGGGCGCCGTTGAAGCCGTACCCAACAATCTCCAGGGACATCGCGAGGAACAGGCACTTGAAGGCGAGCTCGTAGGAAGTGGTGGCAAAGACGTAGACGCTGATGGCCAGGCCGACGATGCCGATGACCAAGCAGGCGAGGCTCACCATCTTGACGCTCTTGGACTCGGGTGACATGGAACCTTCTTTCTGGGCGTGGCGCCCTTATAAGAATCTGATGACGGGGCAGAGTTTAGACCCAACCGGTGGCAAATCTGCCATCGGTTGGGATGCGGAAGCGTGGCTGGACGGCTACCCCCTCCCCTATAGCCGGGCGAGAAAAGCCTCGATGCGGTCGAGGCCAAGCTTAAGATCGGCGTCGCTCACGCAGCAGGACAGCCTCATGAAGCCCTCGGCCCCAAAGCAGGTGCCGGGCACGCACGCGACGCCCGCCTCCCGTATGAGACGCTCGCAGAGCTCCTCGGAGCCCATCCCAAGGCTGCGCACGTCCGGAAAGGCGTAGAAGGCGCCCGCGGGCCTCTGGACCGGCAGCCCCATCTGCTCCAGGCGAGCGACCACGTAGTCGCGCCTGCGGCGATAGGTCTGACGCATGGGCTCAACGTCGCAGCCAAGCGCCACGACGGCCGCCTCCTGCAGAAACGACGGCACGCTAGACACCAGGTACTGGTGCATCTTCTGGATCTGCGACTTGAGCACGGGCGCCGCCGCAAGCCAGCCGAGCCTCCAGCCAGTCATAGCCCACGGCTTGGAGAACGAGTCCACCACGACGGTCTGGTCCCTCAGCTCTGGGTGGCGCGAAGCAAACCGCTCGTAGCCCTCCTCGTAGCAGAGGCGGTTGTAGACGTCGTCGCAGACCACCGCAAGACCACGCTCGGCCGCCACGCCGGCCACCGCGTCCAGGGACTCCGCATCAAGAACACAGCCGGTGGGGTTGTTGGGGCTCGTGATGACGATGGCGCGGGTCCTGAGTCCCACCACGCCTCGCAGGTCCCTCTCGCGAATCTGAAAGCCGGAGCGGGAGGTGTCCAGGGTCGCCACGCGCCCGTGAGCGGCACGGACGATGGTCTCATAGAGACCGAAGGCAGGCGTGGGCACCACAACCTCGTCACCGGGATCTAGGATGGCCATGAGCGTGGCGGAAAGCGCCTCCGTGGCGCCGCAGGTCACTACGAGCTCGTCGGGTCCGTAGCCAAGCCCCTGACGCCCCATGTAGACCGAGAGAGCCTCCAAAAGCTCGGGCCGCCCGTTGTTGGGCGGGTAGTGCGTCTGCCCCTTTGCCAGCGAGCGTGCGACCGCATCGCACACCGGGGCCGGCGTCGGGAACTCGGGCTCCCCCAAGGTGAGCCTCACGCAGCCGTCGACCTCGGCTGCCAGCGCATTGAAGCGCCTGATGCCCGAGGTGGCGAGAAGCGCGAGGTCGCTGTTGGTGCTTGTCTCCACGCGTCTCTCCCCTACCGGTACAGCATGTCGGGGCGGATGTCGGCCACCGTTGCGGCGGCGCACATCTCCATGGCGTCGGAGAGCTCGCCGGCAAGCTGACGCAGGTAGTCGCGGGCGCCCTGCTCGCCTCCGCCGAAGATTGCCACGACGAAGGGGCGGCACACGAGGCAACCATTGGCACCCAGCGCAAGCGCGCGGAAGACGTCGAGGCCGCTCCTGATGCCTCCGTCAACGAGGACCTCGGCGTCATTGCCCACCGCATCGGCGATGGCAGGAAGGACCGTGGCTGTGGCCGGCACGCCATCCAGGACGCGACCTCCGTGGTTGGATACCACGATGGCGTCGACGCCAGCGCGAAGCGCGCGCTCGGCCGAGCCGGGGGTCATGACGCCCTTGAGGACGAAGGGCGTGCCCGCGTCGTGGCAGACGGCGCAGATCTCCGCCAGCTGGCCCTCGTCCTTGGCACCCGCGGGCGGCTGCTGGCCGCGCAGAAAGGGCAGGCCGGCGGCGTCGATGTCCATCGCCACGGCGGCGGGACGCGCGGCCAGGGCCTTTCCGAGCTTGTGCTCGAGTGTGACGGGGTCCCAGGGCTTGACCGTGGGGATGCCCTGCCCGCCGAGCTGGCCGATGAGGGCGGTCGCGCGCGTCATTATCTCCCCATTGAGGCCGTCACCGGTGAGGGCGAGCGTGCCCTCGGCCGCCGCGGCGCGCAGGGCGCACTCGTTGTAGGTCACGGTGTCGTACTTCTGGCCGTAATGGCGCTGGACGTCTCCCACGGGCCCGATCATGACCGGCAGCGAGAGGTCCTGGCCAAGCAGCGTCGTTGAGATGGACGCCTCAAAGGTCTCATGCACGCAGTCCATGTTTACGAGGCCCTGCTGCCAGGCCTCGTGGTTCCTGATGGCAACGGTGCCTGTGCCCTTGGCGCCGGGCCCGGGGATGGTGCCCTTGCAGCCCCGGCCGTCACAGGTGGGGCAGGCACGGCAGAAGGGGCCGATGTTTCCGCGGGCAGCCGCGGCAAGCTCCTGATAGTCCATGGCGAATCCCTTCAAGAGGGCCCCGGGCCCATGACGGGCCCGGGGCCGATGACCTATGGCAGACCCACTCTCCGAGTTGACAAGGGGGCCGACTCCCTTGTCAGCTTTTACGCGCGCTCGGGAACGATGCGCTCGGAGAGCCAGGAGACGAGTTCGTCCATGGGGACGTCAAACCGCTCGCCGGTGGCGCGGCACTTGACCTCGGCCTTGCCCTCCTTGACGCCGCGCTTGCCCAGGATGACCTGCCAGGGCAGGCCGATAAGGTCCGCGTCGGCAAACTTGACGCCCGGGCGCTCGGAGCGGTCGTCCAGGAGCACCTCGAGGTCGGCGGCGGAGAGCTCGTCAGTCACGCGCTGGGCCTCGGGCCACACGAGGTCGTCACCCACGTTGAGCGGCACGACCTCGACCTCGTAGGGGGCGACGCAGACGGGCCAGCAGATGCCGTTCTCGTCGTTGTGCTGCTCCACGATGGCGGACACCATGCGAGAGACGCCGATGCCGTAGCAGCCCATGAGGAAGGGCTTCTCGACTCCGTCCTCGTCCATGAAGGTGGCGCCCATGGACTCGGAGTACTTGGTGCCGAGCTGGAAGACCTGGGAGACCTCGATGCCGCGGGCGTGGTGCATGGGCTTGCCGCACTTGGGGCAGAGGTCGCCCTCCTTGGCGGAGACCACGTCGACCCACTCGGGGATGGTGAAGTCGCGGCCCATCTGGGCGTGGCGATAGTGGTAGTTGGCCAGGTTGGCGCCCACGAGCCACCACTTAGAGTCGCGCAGGGCCTCGTCGGCGCAGACGCGGATGCCCTCCGGCAGGCCCACGGGCCCGATGAAGCCCTTGACCAGGCCGGCCTCGCGGAGCTCCTCGTCGGTCATCAGGTGGTACTCGCCGAAGGCGTTCTCGGCCTTGCAGTCGTTCATCTCGTGGTCGCCGGGAACGAAGACGACGGTCGGACGGCCCTCGCCGTCGACGAGCGCCAGCGCCTTGCGCGTGGCGGACTCCTCAACGCCGAGAAGCGCGGAGAGGTCGGCGATGGCGCCGGCGTTGGGCGTGTGGATGCGCTCGAGCTCGCCGGCTTCGCCCTCGGCGACGGCGATCTTGGCCGTGGCGGCCTCGGTGTCGGCGGCAAAGCCGCAGTCGCACCAAACGAGCTCGGCCTCGCCTGCGTCGGCCAGGGCCATGAACTCGACGGAGGTGTCTCCGCCAATCTGGCCGGAGTCGGCAACGACGGGCAGGGCCTTCACGCCGCAGCGCTCTGCGATGCGGGCGTAGGCGGCCTTCTCGTCGTCATAGCACTCCTGCAGGGACTCCTGCGTGGCGGAGAAGGAATAGGCGTCCTTCATAATGAACTCGCGGCCGCGCATGAGACCGAAGCGGGGGCGCCGCTCGTCGCGGAACTTGTCCTGGATCTGATAGAGCGTGACGGGCAGCTGCTTGTAGCTGCGCAGCTCGTCGCGGACGAGGTCGGTGAAGGTCTCCTCGTGGGTGGGGCCGAGGACGAAGTCGCGCTCGTGGCGGTCCTTCAGGCGCATGAGCTCGGGGCCGTAGGCGCCCAGGCGGTGCGACTGCTCCCAGAGCTCGGCCGGGGTGACGATGGGGACCATCATCTCCTGCGCGCCGATGCCCTCCATCTCGTCCCTGATGACGTCCTCCACCTTGGAGATGACGCGCCAGGCGAGCGGAAGGTAGCTATAGAGGCCAGCGGCGGTCTTGCGAATCATGCCGGCGCGAAGCAGCAGCTTGTGGCTGACGAGCTCGGCCTCGGCCGGGTCCTCCTTGAGCGTGGGGGCGTAGAGCCTCGACATCTTCTGGTAGCGCTTCATGTGAATGCCTTTCGGGTTGGGAACGCCCGCCGTCTGGCGACAGGCGGATTTGATTTTACGCCATGAGGGCTACGAGAACCGCGCTCGTATCTCATCGAAGAGCTCGTCGACCATGCGGTCCTCGGGCACCTTGCGGATGGGCTCTCCCTTGGCAAAGAGCATGGCCTGGCCACGACCGCTCGCCATGCCGATGTCGGCGTCGCGGGCCTCGCCGGGTCCGTTGACGGCGCAGCCCATGACGGCGACGGAGATGGGGGCGCGAACCCCCTGCAGGCGTCGCGCGACCTCCTCGGCGATGGGGATCATGTCTACCTGGCAGCGTCCGCAGGTGGGGCAGCTCACGAGTTCGGGCGTGAGCCTGCGCATGCCGAGGGCGGAGAGAAGGTCCCAGGCCACCTTGGCCTCCTCGACGGGGTCTGCCGTGAGCGAGAGGCGCATGGTGTCACCGATGCCCTGCTCGAGCAGGATGCCCACGCCGCAGGCGTTCTTGACCGTGCCCTGGCGGAGCGTGCCCGCCTCGGTCACGCCGACGTGGAGGGGAACCTCGGGGAGCTCGCGCGAGAGGGCCCGATAGGTGGCAAGCGTGGTGGGAACGTCGTGGGCCTTGGCCGAGAGCACGATGTCCTCGAAGCCGCGGTCGCGGAAGTGGGCGACGAAGGACGACGCCGAGGCCACGAGCTTCTGGGGAAGCGTGAGGTCCTGGCGCTCGGCGAACTGCGCGTCGAGCGAACCCGCGTTGACGCCAATGCGGATGGGAATGCCCGCCTCGCCCGCGGCGTCGATGCAGGCGTCCACGCGGTCCCAGTCGCCGATGTTCCCGGGGTTGATGCGCATCCCCGCCGCGCCGCGACGGGCCGCCTCGACGGCGAGGCGATGGTCAAAGTGGATATCAGCCACCACGGGGAGCGGCGAGGAGGCACAGACCTCCTGGAAGCCGTCAAGGGCGGCAGCGGTGGGGATCGCCACGCGGACGATCTCGCACCCGGCGTCGGCGAGGCGCCCAATCTGCTCGAGCGTGGAGGCGGGGTCGTCCGTCTTCGTCGTGCACATGGACTGCACGGAGACGGGGGCGCCGCCACCGACCTGGACCGAACCCACGTGGACCGGTCGGGTGTGGCTGCGGGGGACCGCCGCCTGGGCATCAGAAGACTCGAACATGGTTGCACCTCGCCAATCAGAGCAGCCTCAGGATGTCGTTCCTGAGGACAAATACGAAGACAAACAGGAAGAATGCAAGTCCCACGTAGCTGATGGCGTTCTGCACCTTGAGCGAGAGCTCGTGACGCAGCGCGAGCTGGATCAGCTCGACCAGGATCTTTCCGCCGTCAAGGGGAGGAATGGGGAGAAGGTTCATGAAGCCGAGCGACATGGATATCGCTGCGGCGATGTTGAGGAAGTCCCACACCCCGGAGCTCGCGGCCTCGGACGCCATGGCGGCGATGCCGACGACGGAGCTCGACTGGTCGAGGACTTCCATGGTGTGCTGCGGCATTATGAGCCTGGCCGCAAAGGACGCCACCTGCCCCGCGTAGCCCACCGCGGCGGCAGAGGCCTCGGCAAACGTGGGGTGATACGTCACCACGGTGGCGTGCACGCCGATCGCGTCGGTCTGCTGGCCTTCGGGAAGGTCGACCTGCAGGGGGACGTCGCGGCCGTCACGCTCGACGGTCATCGTGAAGTCCGACCCCTCCGCAAGACGCGCGCGCAGCTGCGTCACCACGTCTGCCCATGTGGGGGTCTGCTCCCCCCCCACACAGACCACGCGGTCCCCGGCCTTGATGCCAGCAGACTCGGCGATGGAGCCTTCCTCTACAGCGCCAAGCACAGGCGAGGGGTCGATGGCGCTCACGCCCTGGACCATGAGGACGCCAACCACCAGGAAGAAGGCCAGAAGCACGTTGACCGCGGGGCCCGCCACGAGCATGGCCACGCGCTTGAGGAAGCCGCAGCCCAGGTAGGTGTGCGAGCGCTCGCGCGCAAGAAGGTCCTCTGCGGAGAGCCCGGGGTCGCAGGGCTCGCCGGCAGCCGTGGAGCCGGGGAGCGAGAAGTCGTGACCGCGGTCGTACTCGGTGAGGCCGCGGGCGTCCCTGGCAAGGGTCTCGAAGGCGGCAGGCCAGGTTTTCTGGCTGGGCTTCTCGCCGAGCTCGGCGTCGTAGTAGGCACGGATGGAACCCCAGTCGACGAGCGTGGCCATGAGGCCGTAGACGCGCTCCTCATCGCAGCCGAGCTCTGCGGCCGCGTCGGCGACGGCGACGCGGCCCTTGCGCATGACGGTCGCAAGACAGGGTGCCAGCAGCTCGTCGGTCGCAGGCTCCATGCCGCTGATGCGGTTGTAGCCGCCCAGGAGCAGCGGCGTCACGCCGATCTCGGTGCCGACCTTCTTGCTCTTGAAGGAGAGCCTCGCGCGGCATGGGAGGCCCAGGAAGAACTCAGCCACGCGGACGCCAAAAGCGCGCGCCGCGAGGTAGTGGCCTCCCTCGTGCACGAAGACCAGGACCGAGAGGAGCAGGACTCCCCAGAAGACGGCCGAGAGAAAGCCCCAGACGGCCTGCATCACAGGGCCACCCCCAGCTGCGCGCGGGCCATCTCCCTGGCGCGCCGGTCAACCTCGAGGAGCTGCTCCACGCTCTGGACCTCCTCGTTGCCCCAGGCGTCCATGACGGCCCCCACGGACCGCTCGATGTCGAGAAACCCGCAGAGCCCGCGGCGGAAGGCCTCGTTGGCGACCTCGTTTGCGGCGTTCATGGCGCACGGGAGCGTGCCGTGCTCGCGGCCCGCCCGTTTGGCCAGCGCAAGGCACCCGAAGGTCCTCTCGTCAGCCTCGTCAAAGGTGAAGTCGGGCTCGCCACACCAGTCGACGCGGCGGACGCTGGCCTCCCAGCGCTCGGGATAGCTCAGCGCGTACTGGATGGGCGCACGCATGTCGGAGCCGCCGAGCTGCGCCTTAACGACGCCGTCCACGAACTCCACCATGGAGTGGATCTTGCTCTGGCGGTGGACCAGGACGCGGATGTCATCGATGGGCACCTGAAAGAGGTGGTGGGCCTCGATGACCTCAAGTCCCTTGTTCATGAGCGTTGCGGAGTCGATGGTGATCTTGGACCCCATGCGCCACGTGGGATGCGCGAGGGCGCGCTCGGGCGTGACCTCGGCAAGCTCTTCGCGAGAAAGGCCGAAGAAGGGGCCGCCGGAGCAGGTGAGCCACAGGCGGCTCACGTCCTCGGTCCTCTCCCCCACCAGGCACTGGAAGATGGCGCTGTGCTCGGAGTCGACGGGCAGCAGCTGGCCGGGACTGGCCAGGGGCATGAGAAGGTCGCCGCCGCAGACGACGGACTCCTTGTTGGCGTAGGCGAGGGACTTGCCAGCCTTGAGGGCGGCATAGCCCGCGTGGATGCCCACGAAGCCGACAAGGGCGTTCACCACGACGTCGACGTCGGGAAGCTCCGCGAGCTCGGTCACGGCCTCCTCGCCGAGGCCTATCTCGCAGGTGGGCGGAAGCTCGCTCATGACGGGGTCGGTGGCGCGCGACGCGTCTGCAAGGGCCACGTGGCGGGCGCCAAACTCGCGAGCCGCCCTGACCAGGGCCGCGGTGGAGACGTTGGCCGAGAGCGCCACCACGCACACGCGGTCTGCGTGCCTGCGGCAGACGTCGAGCGTCTGGGAGCCTATGGAACCCGTGCAACCAAGAACGGCCACCCTGACAACGTGTGGCCGTTCGGTGCGCGGTGCCGTGTCTTCGAAGATCGTCAAAGGATTCCTCCAACGAGAAGCAGGAAATAGGCTGCCATGCAGCCAAAGAGCAGGGAGTCGGACCTGTCAAGAAGCCCGCCATGACCCGGCATCAGGTTGCCGGAGTCCTTGACGCCCACGCCCCTCTTGATGCGGGACTCAAAGAGGTCGCCTATGACTCCCGCCATGCCAACCACAAGGCCCATGAGAACGCAGGGCACGGGGGTCAGGCCCTCGACGCCCAGGGCGCCCATGGCCAGCCAGACCACGACGGAGGCCACCAGCCCACCGTAGAAGCCCTCCCAGCTCTTGTGGGGAGAGATGCGCGGGGCAAGCTTGTGCGCGCCGATCTTAGAGCCCACAAAGTAGGCCAGCGCATCGTTTGCCCAGATGGAGAGCATGACGCCCAGGGTGAACGCAGCCCCCGTCACGCCCGGGTCAAACCTGCGGATGAGGACGATGGTGGAGAAGGCCAGGGAGGTGTAGAGCGGGCCGAAAGCCGTGACGGCGACGTCGGCGATGTTGGCCCGAGGCGTGAACACGTACCAGCAGGCGCAGGTGATGAGCAGCAGGAACGTCACGATGACCAGAGCGGCCTGGCCCTTGGCGTAGGCGGCCAGGGGATAGAGCAGCGCCGCCGCAAGTCCGATGGACTCGTTGGGCATGCGCCCGCCCATGCGGCAGATGCGGAAGAACTCGGAGCAGCAGAGCCACGCCATGCCGGCAACTAGAAGCGTCGTGGTGATGGGCCCAATAAAGAGGCACATGAGGGTCACGAGGGCGTAGATGGCGCCCGACGTGGTCCGCGTGAGGACCTTCTCGGTAACGCCGCGGGCCTTCTGGCCGGTGAGGTCACCGGAGGCGCGTCGGTCCTCCTTGGAGGCGCGCCTGCTCTCGAGCTTGTCTATCTGGCGATCAATGCCAATGCTGCGCGGCTCTTGCCTCTCGTCGCGCTCCTCGGGCTTGCTCACGAGTTGACGACACCCCCGAAGCGACGCTTGCGCCCCTGGAAAGACTTGATGGCTCGTAGGAACTCCCAACGAGAGAAGTCAGGCCAGAGGGTGGGCGTCACGTAGAACTCGGTGTAGGCGAGCTGCCACAGGAGGTAGTTGGAGAGACGCAGCTCTCCGGAAGTCCTGATGAGGAGGTCCGGGTCGGGCAGGCCGGCGGTGTAGAGCTCGGAGGCAAGGGCGTTCTCGTCGATGGCGAAGGCGTCAAGCTCACCGTCCTGGACCCTCTGGGCAAGGACCCGTGCGGCACGGGCGAGCTCGGCGCGAGAGCCGTAGTTGACCGCGAGGGCAAAGGTCATGCCCGTGTTTGCGGCGGTCTCGTCAAGGCCCTGCTGGAAGACCTTGCGGGTCTCCTCGGGAAGGGCCTCGAGGTCTCCAAAGAAGCGCAGGCGCACGTTCTCCTGGTGGAAGAGGGGCAGCTCGTGCAGGAGCGTGGTGGCAAAGAGGTGCATGAGCATGTTGACCTCCTCCTGCGGGCGCTTCCAGTTCTCGGTGGAGAAGGCGTAGACGGAGAGCACGTCAAGGCCAAGGCGGACGCTGGTGGTCACAGCCTCGCGCAGCGAGTCGACGCCGGCTACGTGGCCACGGGAGCGGTCCAGGCCACGGGCCTGCGCCCAGCGGCCGTTTCCGTCCATGATGATGGAGACATGGCCCGGGATGCGGGCCATGTCGATGTCTGCAAGACTGACGTCCTCGGGTGCCTGGGAGAAGTACTCCGCAAGCTTAGCCTCGTCGTAGCGCACCTAGATCTCCATGATCTCTGCGGTCTTGGTCTTCAGAAGGTCCTCGATCTGGGCGACGTAGCTGTCGGTCAGCTTCTGGACGGCCTTCTTCTCTCGGGTCTGGGCGTCCTCGGGGAGCTCCTCGTCGCGCTCGATCTTGCCGTTGGCGTCACGACGGACGTTGCGGACGGCCACGCGGGCATCCTCGGCGAGCTTGCTGCACTCCTTGGCCAGCTCGCGGCGGCGCTCCTCGGTGGGACGCGGGAAGGGCAGGCGGATGCTCACGCCGTCGTTGGACGGAGTGATGCCGAGGTCAGAGGCCTCGATGGCCTTCTCGATGGCCTTAAGGGCGGTCTTGTCCCAGGGCTCGACCACGAGCATGGAGGCCTCGGGGACCTTCACGCCGGCAAGCTGCGTGATCGGGGTGGGCTGGCCGTAGTAGTCAACCTTGATGGGGTCGAGGATGTGCGGGTTGGCGCGGCCGGAGCGGACGCGGGCGAAGTTGGCCTTCAGGGCCTCGATGCACTTGTCCATGTGGGACTTGGCAAAGTCAGTGTGCTGGCTCATGTCTAGTTCTCCTCCTCGAAGACGGTCGTTCCGACGTTCTGCCCGCTGACTGCGCGCTCAAAGCAGCCAGGCTCGTTGATGTCGAAGACCATGATGGGCATCTTGTTGTCACGGCAGAGGGCCGTGGCGGTGGCGTCCATGACCTTGAGGTCACGGTTGAGCACGTCGCTGTAGGTGATGGTGTCGAACTTCTTGGCGTCCGGGTTCTTGCGCGGGTCGGAGTCGTATACGCCGTCCACGTTGGTGGCCTTCATCAGGATCTCGGCGTTGATCTCGCACGCGCGAAGGGCGGCGCCGGTGTCGGTGGTGAAGTAGGGGTTGCCGGTGCCGGCGGCAAAGATGGTGATGCGGCCCTTCTCGAGGTGCCTGATGGCGCGGCGGCGGATGTAGGGCTCGGCGATCTGGCGCATCTCGATGGCGCTCATGACGCGGCAGTCCATGCCGGCCTTCTCGAAGGTGTCCTGCAGGGCGAGGGCGTTGATGACGGTGGCGAGCATGCCCATGTTGTCTCCCTGGGCGCGGTCCATGCCGTTAGCCGCACCCTGGACGCCACGGTAGATGTTGCCGCCGCCGACCACGACGGCAACCTCGACGCCGGCCTCGTAGACCGGGCGAATCTCCTCAGCAAGCCTCAGGGGGACGGCCGGATCTATGCCAAAGGACTGGGAACCCATGAGGGCCTCTCCGGAGAGCTTGAGCAACACGCGCTTGTACTTGAAGTCAGACAAGCCAACCTCCACTCGCTCGAAAACTGCAACTGTTGGATGCGTTTGCATCCCTTGGATTCTAGCAGACGCGATGCCTGTGACCGCCCCCACACGGCAGCCGGTCAGCATCCACATAGAAAAGGAGCCGGCGACAAGTGCCGCCGGCTCCGAAGGTACCCGATGGGATGAGGGACTAGGCCTCCTCGCCGAAGCGATAGAGGACGAAGGTCTTGACCTTGATGTCATCACCGAGGGAATTGGAGACCTTCTTGGCGAGGCCGTCGATGGTGACGGAGGAGTCCTTGACAAACTCCTGCTCGCAAAGGACGAACTCCTTGAAGTACTTCTCGAGGCGACCCTGGGCCATGCGCTCCTGGATGGCCTCGGGCTTGCCGGACTCGGCGGCCTGAGCCTTGTAGATGCTCATCTCGTGCTCGACGGTGGCAGCGGGCACGTCCTCGCGGGTGGTGGCGACGGGAGCCGTGGCAGCGATGTGCATGGCGACGTCGTGGGCGAAGGTCTTGAACTCGTCGGTGGCACCGGTCTCGGGCTTGGAGAACTCGCAGACGACGATGTCGGCAAGCTTGCCACCGAGGTGGATGTAGCCGGTCATGGCACCGTTCTCGACGGCGACGCGCTGGAAGCGCAGGACCTTCATGTTCTCGCCGATGACGTGGATCATCTCGGTGAGGGCGGAGTCGACGGTCTCGCCGTTCATCGGGCAGGCCTTGAGGGCCTCGACGTCGGCGGGGTTCTGCTCGGCGACGACCTTGGCAAGGTCAGCGGCAAAGCCGGTGAACTTGGGGTTGGTGCCGACGAAGTCGGTCTCGCAGGAGAGCTCCAGGATGGCGCCGGTCTTGCCGTCCTCGGAGACGTAGGTGGCGATGGTGCCCTCGTTGGTGTCGCGGCCGGCGCGCTTGACGGCCTTGGCGATGCCCATGGTGCGCAGGACGTCGACGGCCTTCTCGATGTCGCCGTCAGCCTCGACGAGGGCCTTCTTGCACTCCATCATCGGGGAGTCGGTCATCTCGCGAAGCTGCTTGACGAGGGCGGCGGTAATCTGAGCCATTTTGCACTCCTCTATCTAGAACGTGGTTATACGGACAGCTCTTTTGAGAGCTACTCGGCAGCGGGAGCCTCGGCGGCAGGGGCGGCCATCTCCTCAGCGGAGATCTGCTCCTTGCCAGTGCCGGCCAGGACGGCGTCGGCGGCAAGCTCGCACATGAGGGAGACGGAACGGATGGCGTCGTCGTTGGCCGGGATGCCGTACTCGACGTCATCGGGATCGCAGTTGGTGTCGAGCGTGCCCACCACGGGGATGTTCAGACGATGAGCCTCGCGGATGGCGATCTCCTCGCGGTTGGTGTCGATCACGAAGATGGCGTCGGGGACGCGCTTCATGTTACGGATGCCGTTGAGGTTGAGCTGCAGCTTGGACAGCTCCTTGCGCAGCAGGATCTGCTCCTTCTTCGGCAGCAGCGCCATACGGCCGTCGGCCTCCATGGCCTCCAGCTCCTCCATGCGGGTGACGCGGGAGCGGATGGTCACGAAGTTGGTGAGCATGCCGCCGAGCCAACGGGCGTTGACGTAGGGCATGCCGCAACGGTTGGCGGCGTCGGCGACGGCCTCCTGGGCCTGCTTCTGCGTGCCGACGAACAGGACGGAGCCGCCGTTCTTGGCGACGTTGGAGACGAAGGTGTAAGCCTGGTCCATGCCCACGAGGGACTGCTTGAGGTCCAGGATGTAGATGTCACCGCGGGCGCCGAAGATGAACGGCTTCATCTTGGGGTTCCAACGACGCTTCTGGTGACCGAAGTGCGCGCCTGCATCGAGCAGGGTCTGGATGCTGATCTTAGCCATGACACTCTCCATTCGTTAGTCCTCTGCGTGCGGTCATCCCCTTTCACCCGCAACCGATTTCGGCCACTAGCGGGAAGGGTCGCACACGCATGTGTGATAAAACAGCCCTCGGATTATAACAACGCCCCCGGGCGTTTGCAACGGGGGCGTCGATGTTCGTCCATGTTTTCACGAAATGCCGACGGGTAAGCTCGCTTGCCCTGGGCACGCGACCGCCCGTCGGCTTGCGCCCATAGGCCCTCGACGGGCCTATGCGTCGTAGCGCTTCCCGTTGCGCATGGACAGCGCGACGGTGGAGGCGTTGTGCAGAAGCGAGGAGACCTGCGGGGAGATGATGCCGCCGATGCCGGCCGCCAACAACGTCGAGTTGATGACCATGACCTCCTTGAAGCTGCCGTTCAGGCGGCCCATCAGGCCCTCGCTCATACGGCGCAGCGCCACGATGGAGCCGAGCTGGCCGCCCGTGAGCGTGATGTCGGCCACCTCCTTGGCCACCGCGGTGCCCTGCCCCATGGCGATGCCCACGTCGGCAAGCGCCAGCGCCGGGGCATCGTTGACGCCGTCGCCGACCATGACCACGTGCGCGCCTTCCGCCTTGAGTTTCTCGACGAAGGCGTACTTGTCCTCGGGAAGCAGGTTCGCGTGGAACTCGGAGACGCCGGCGCGCCCGGCGATGCGCGCCGCGGTGCGCTCGTTGTCGCCCGTGAGCATGATGACGCGCGAAAGCCCCAGGCGACGAAGCTCGGCGATGGCCTCGGGAACGCCGGCCTTGAGCGGATCCTGCACGCCGATGACGCCCATGAGCCTGCCGTCCACGGCAAGGTAGAGCGGCGAGAGGCCTTCAGTCTCCCGCGCAATGAGGTCCTTCTGCGCCTCGGAGATCTCGACCTGCTCGTCCTCCACGACGAAGTGCTCCGAGCCGATGACCACGCGCTTGCCGGCAAGCGAGCTTGCTATGCCGTGCGCCACGATGTACTCCACCTCGGCGTGGCGCTCGCGGTGCTCCAAGCCCTTCTCGGCGGCAGCGCGCACGACCGCGCGGGCCACCGGGTGCGGGAAGTGCTCCTCCAAGCATGCGGCGAAGCGAAGCACCTCGTCATCGTCCCACCCGTCAAGGGAAAGCACGCGCGCCACCTGCGGGGCGGCCTCGGTGAGCGTGCCCGTCTTATCGAACACGATGACGTCGGCCTGCGCCATGGACTCGAAGTGCTGAGAGCCCTTCACGGTGAAGCCCGCCTGGGCAGACTGGCTCATGGCCGACAGCACGGCGATGGAGCCGGTAAGCTTGAGCGCGCAGGAGTAGTCGACCATAAGGGCCGCCGACGTCTTCACCAGGCTGCGCGTGGTAAGCGCCACGATGCCCGCCAGCAGGAAGTTCCACGGCACGATGCGGTCGGCAAGGCGCTCCATGCGCGACTGCGTGCGGGACTTGTAGGATTCGGTCTGCTCGACCAGGTTGACGATGGTGCGCAGCTTCGTCTGGCCCTCGTTGGCCTTCACCTCGACGATGATCTCGCCGTCCTCCACCGCCGTGCCGGCGAACACGTCGTCGCCGACGGTGCGCTCGACGGCCAGCGGCTCGCCGGTAAGCGCCGCCTGGTTGACCATGGCGCACCCGCGCACCACCGTGCCGTCAACGCACACGGGCATGCCGGTGCGTACGGCGATGAGCTGACCCGCGCGCAAGGAGCTGGAGGGAACCTGCACCTCGGTGTCGCCCTCCACCAGCTGGGCGGTCTCGGGCAGGTCGAGCAGCGCGTTGATGAGCGCGCCCTCCGAGCGGCTGCGCGTGTACTCCTCAAGCGTCTCGCCAACGTTGAGCAGAAGCATGGTGAGCCCCGCCGTGCGCGGATCGCGCTTCGCGAACGAGATGCCGATCGCCGCCGCATCGAGCACGGGCACGTCCAACCGGCCCGCCGCCAGCGACTTCAGGCCGGCGAACAAGAACTTGCGGTAGCTGAAAACCGTCCAAGCTGCCGCCAGGGGCGCGGGCAGGAACCAACGGCGCATGAAATGGAAGCCCACTAGCGACGCCAGGTCCATGAGCAGGGAATGCGAACGCGGGGCAAGCTCAAGGCCGCACCCCTGCTTGGCCTTGGCGATGGCCGCCGCATCGATGCCCGCCAGATGCTCGAGCACGCGTGCGCGGCCGCCGGGTGCGGCGTTATAGGTCAGGGCAACGCTGCCGATGCGCGGATAGACGGTTGACTTCGCGATGTCGGGGCATGCACCCAGCACGCGATACAGCGCATCTAAGTCCGCTGGCGGGACAGGGCCCGCCAGCTTCACGCGCAAACGACCCGGAAGCTCATTTGCGATCTGATATTTCATAGCGACGTCTTCGCGCTATTCGCCGTCGACCGCGGACTGCTCGGTCTTAGCAGACTCGTTGATGTAGCTTGCCTCGGCCACGATGTCGTCCACCTGGGCCTTGGCCTGCTCAACCACGTCCTGATAGGCGGCCTTGGCCTGCAGGCCCTTGGCGACGCCCTGCACGTAGCATTTCTTCGCCGTGGAGCTGCTCAGCGCCTTCAAGCCCAGCGTGCCCAGAGCGAAACCGCCGGCGAGCATCCAACCATCGCGCTTTTTAAACTTCATGTTCTGCATCCTTTCTTGTGCTGGTCGTCGCCGTACGTCAAGCGATGTTCGACCCCAGTAACTTCTACTGCGTTCGAAACAGTATGACGCAGGTGACATATTGTCAATCAATGGCAACTTTATTTCTCGAAATCCCCGCTTGCCGTCATGCGGGGTTATTGCGGATGGCGGATGACGTGGGCATTTCCGCAGGGCGAAGCACGCTATCATGGTGCAAGCACAACTTCGAACCATTTGGAGCACCGTATGAACTTCAACAACGTAACCTTCGAGCGCTCGTTCGGCATCTCGTCGCAGCTGCCGCCCTCGACGCTTCCGGAAGTGGCGTTCGCCGGCCGCTCGAACGTGGGCAAGTCGTCCATGCTCAACGCCCTGTTCGGCCGCAAAAGCCTGGCGAAAGTCTCTCAGAAGCCCGGCAAGACGTCCACCATCAACTTCTTCGCCACCGAAGGCGCCCGCTTCGTCGACCTGCCCGGCTACGGCTACGCGCGCGTGGCGAAATCCGAGAAAGGCCGCTGGGCGGAGCTGATCGAGGGCTATTTCAACCAGGACCGCAACTTCGCGCTGGTGGTCAGCCTGGTTGACATCCGTCATGAGGCCCAGCAGCTCGACCTTAACATGATCAACTTCCTCATGGAGGCGGGACTTCCGTTCGCCGTGGTGCTCACGAAGGCCGATAAGCTCTCCCGCAACCAGCAGGACAAGCAGGTGTCCGTGCTGCGACGCCAGCTCACCCTGCCCGAGGACGTTCCCATGCTGGTGACGTCCAGCGAGAAGCGCGAGGGATTCGACGCCTTGCGCAAGCTCATCACGCAGGCCTGCGAGGGCTAACGCGGTATTGCGAAAGCGCGGGCGCGCGCCGATCGGGGTTGCATGCCCCGCTGCCTATGAGGCCGAATACCCCCTGGGCATGATCGGGTCGGCGCCCTTTCGCCAGCCCCGGCTCCAAGCAGCCATTTCTGCCGAGCCAACACCCCTGCAAATCAGGTCCACCCGCATAGCGCGTGGTTTTGTCGGCAACAGG
>OGRN01001354.1_pt1 | contig 21511 bp, 18 predicted proteins | sample 1553401 | NCBI WGS metagenome assembly OGRN01 (sample SAMEA2580096, study PRJEB22360) | human gut metagenome | biome: human gut; feature: human-associated habitat; material: faeces | place: Denmark | collected 2008/2010 | reverse complement strand
CGGACATCAGACAAGAAGATGGAACCCTAAAATGGCTCCATACATCTACACAGAGCGTAACGGTATCTACATCATTGACTTACAGAAGTCTGTTGGCAAGGTAGATGAGGCATATGATGCAATTTCCGATATCGCTGCTCAGGGAGGTACCATTCTTTTCGTTGGTACAAAGAAGCAGGCACAGGATGCTATTAAGACTGAGGCAGAGCGTTGCGGAATGTACTATGTAAATGAGAGATGGTTAGGTGGAATGCTTACAAACTTCAGAACCATCCAGAGCCGTATTGCACGTCTGAAAGAAATCGAGACCATGTCTGAAGATGGAACATTTGATGTTCTGCCAAAGAAGGAAGTTATTGCACTGAAAAAAGAGTGGGATAAGTTAGAGAAGAACCTTGGCGGAATCAAGGATATGAAGAGAATTCCTGACGCTATCTTTATCGTAGATCCTAAGAAGGAGAGAATCTGCGTACAGGAAGCACAGTCTTTAGGAATCACACTGATCGGTATCGCTGATACAAACTGTGATCCGGACGAGTTAGATTATGTAATCCCAGGTAATGATGATGCAATCAGAGCCGTTAAGCTTATCGTTTCCAAGATGGCAGATGCTGTTATCGAGGCAAAGCAGGGAACTGAGGAAGTTGCTGCAGAAGCTGCTGAGGAGACAGTAGAAGAATAATTTTTGCATAATCATTCGAGAATTGGAGGAAAAAAAGATGGCAATTACTGCTGCTATGGTTAAGGAACTGCGTGAGATGACAGGCGCAGGCATGATGGATTGTAAGAAAGCTCTGACAGAGACAAACGGAGATATGGATGCCGCTGTTGACGTTTTGAAAAAAAGCGGTGCAGCCAAGATGGAAAAGAAGCAGAGCAGAATCGCTGCGGAAGGTATCGCAAGAGTTGCAGTAAACGGAAATGTTGCTGTTGTAGCTGAGGTTAACTCAGAGACAGATTTCGTTGCTAAAAATGAAACATTCCAGGAGTTTGTTCAGACAGTTGCAGATACAGCACTTGCTTCTGATTTAAACGGTGGAGCAAACGGCGAAGATATCGAGGCACTTCTTGCTACAAACGGACTCAGTGATCTGCTTGTTGAGAAGACAGCAACAATCGGAGAGAAGTTATCTGTGCGCAGATTCGCAAAGGTAACCGGTGATGCTGTTGCTTCTTATATTCACGGTGGCGGAAGAATCGGTGTTGTTATCGCTGCAGACGGTGCATCTGATGATGCTGCAAAAGAGGCTCTTACAAACATTGCTATGCAGGTTGCTGCAATGAACCCACAGTATATCAGCAGAAACGATATTTCCGCTGAGGAACTTGCAAAGATCAAAGAGATCACAATTGACAGTGCATTAAATGATGCAACAACTCTTCCAAAGCCTATCTTAAACAAATTACTGGACAAGGCAATCGGCGAGAAGGTATGGAGTGATGAGGATATCAATAACTTCGAAGAGCATAAGAGCAATATGAATTATGTCTGGAATTTCCTTTCCGATGCTGCAAAGGTTCAGCTGGGTGAGCTGGCTATGGCAGATAAGGCGTCTATCACTGCTGAGAAGATGTTCGGCGGTCTTGTAGAAGGTCGTGTATCCAAGCAGTTAAAGGAGATCTGCCTTCTTGATCAGACATACGTTAAGGCGGAAGATGGCAAGCAGTCCGTAGCTAAGTATCTTGAGTCTGTTTCCAAGGATCTTAAAATCACCAAGATGATTCGTTTCGAAGTTGGCGAGGGTATGGAAAAGAAACAGGAAGATTTCGCAGCAGAAGTTGCTGCCCAGATGAACGCATAATCCGTTCACAGAGTCAAGCTGTGTGAAAACACATAAGGAGTCGTGGTTTTGGAAAAATAAAGAAACCGTGGCTCCTTTTTTATAACAATTTTACAACAACAGGGAATTAAATCTTTACAAGTTTTCAAAATATGTTAAAATAGAAAAGGATATTTCCCGGTGGAGGAACAGGATGAGTACAAAAGATTCAGAAGCTCTGGAGCAGCAGCGTCAGAGGAGAAATCGCATCAACCGTATGAAAACGGGAATCATTGTGACGATTACGGTATGGATGCTTGTCTCACTGTTGGCAATTATCCTTCTGACGGTGCAGGTAGCACGTTTGAGCAGCCATGTAAAGAGACTGGAGAAAGCGGGACAGACAACCGTTTCGCAAAATATTCCGGATTCTGAAAATGTGCAGGCTGCGGATACAGAAAGCAGTGGGCAGGAGACACAGAAATCTGCTTACGATAAAGTTGTGACGGGGATTGATTCCGAGGACAATATGGCAAAAGAGGGAGATGCACATAAAGTATATCTTACTTTTGACGGCGGACCGGATGAAAATACGGACAAGATTCTCGACGTATTGGATAAATACGGAGTAAAAGCAACTTTTTTCGTAGTAGGGGATGATTCCAAGGATATGCAGGAGGTCTATAAGAGGATTGTAAAAGACGGACATACACTTGGAATGCATTCCTTTTCCAACAAATACAGTACAATATATGCCTCCACAGAGGCATTTGAACAGGATTTTGATAAGATTTCCTCATATCTGAAAGACGTTACGGGAGTCAATAGTCTCTATTATCGTTTTCCGGGAGGAAGCAGCAATGAGATCAGCAATGTAAATATGGCTGAATTCGTTCGTGTCTTAAATGAAAAGGGAATTACATACTTTGACTGGAACGTTTCCGCAGGAGATACTTCATCGGATTATACGGTGGATGATGTTGTGACAAATGTGACAGAAGGAGTAAAAAGATACAAAACCTCGGTTGTGTTATTACACGACGGAGATGACAAGTCAACAACGGTAGAGGCTCTGGAACCTTTGATTCAGAAACTGCAACAGATGAAAGCTGAGATTCTGCCGATTGATGAAAATACAAAAGTCATTCAATATATCAAGGCAGATAGTGTTGAATAAATATGAGTGGAGGAAGCACGATGGGATTATTTAAAGATTTTAAGGATGATTTTTCCCAGGCAGTCAATGAAATGATGCCGGGAGCAGACGTTCCGGGAAAAGAAAACAAGACAGAAGATCTGGTAGTTAACACTCTGGGAGAAGATGTGGATGTAAAATCCGAATTATCCAAACTGGATGGTTTACTGGAGCAGGTACAAAAGGATGATGGGTCTGATACACAAAAGTTAGAGTCGGAGCTTCCACCAATTCACAAAGAGGATAAAAAACCGGTGATCACACCAACTGTGGATCCGGTAATCAATATATTTAATGAGGAGAAAAAAATTATGAGCGACACAACAATGGAAACCCCAAAGCCAACAGCACCAGTAGCACCAGTAATGGAAAGCAAAGTGAATCCGGATGCGATCTCAGATGAGACATCTGTTATAACAGCAGGAACCGTTCTGACCGGTGATATCGCGTCTGACGGATCATTTGATATTCAGGGAACCATCAATGGAAATGTAACCTGCAATGGTAAGCTGGTTGTAACCGGAACGATTAACGGAAACAGTGCAGCTTCAGAGTTTTTTGCTGATGTGGCAAAAGTAGAGGGAGAAGTTGTAAGTTCCGGTACGGTTAAGATCGGAGCCGGTTCTGTGATCATTGGTAATATTTCAGCAGCTTCTGCAGTTATTGCTGGTGCGATCAAGGGTGATATTGATGTACAGGGACCTGTTGTTGTTGATACATCTGCAGTGGTAATGGGAAATATCAAATCCCGTTCCGTACAGATTAATAACGGTGCAGTAATCGAAGGTTTCTGCTCTCAGTGTTATGCTGATATTGATGTACAGGGACTTTTTGACGGAAAGTAAAATTAATCATAGGAGACAGATACGATGAAACGTATTTTATTAAAACTCAGTGGAGAGGCACTGGCCGGGGACAAGCATCATGGATTTGATGAGCCGACAGTTACGGTTGTTGCAAAGCAGGTAAAGCAATTGGTAGATGCAGGTGTACAGGTTGGTATTGTCATCGGAGGAGGCAACTTCTGGAGAGGACGTACCAGTGAGACGATCGACCGTACAAAAGCCGATCAGATCGGTATGCTTGCTACGGTTATGAACTGTATTTATGTGTCAGAAATTTTCCGTTCCGTTGGAATGATGACTTCCGTGCTTACTCCGTTTGAGTGCGGATCTATCACAAAGTTATATTCCAAGGATCGTGCAAATAAATATTTTGCACATAACATGGTTGTATTTTTTGCAGGTGGTACCGGACATCCATATTTCTCAACAGATACGGCAACGGTACTTCGTGCGGTAGAGATTGAAGCAGATGGAATTTATCTTGCCAAGGCAATCGATGGTGTATATGACAGCGATCCGAAAGTAAATCCATCCGCTAAGAAATATGATCAGGTTTCCATTCAGGAAGTCATTGATAAAAAACTTGCGGTCGTTGATCTGACAGCATCCGTAATGTGCATGGAAAACCACATTCCAATGTATGTATTCGGACTTGGTGAAACGAACAGCATTGTAAACGCGGTAAACGGCCAGTTCAACGGAACCGTCGTTACTGTGGACTAGGAGGATATAGTATATGGACGAGAGATTACAGATTTTTCAGGATAAAATGGAGAAATCCCTTGCCAATTTAAATGAGGAGTTCGCGGGAATCCGTGCAGGACGTGCGAATCCGCATGTGTTGGACAAACTTCGTGTTGATTATTACGGAACACCGTCTCCGATTCAGAGCGTTGCAAATGTCAGTGTTCCGGAGCCGAGAATGATTCAGATTCAGCCATGGGAAGCATCTATGGTAAAAGAAATTGAAAAAGCCATTCTCAGTGCGGATCTGGGAATTAACCCGACGAATGACGGAAAACTGATTCGTCTGGTATTTCCGGAACTGACCGAAGAGCGAAGAAAAGAGCTGGCAAAAGATATTAAGAAAAAAGGTGAGGGTGCCAAGGTCGCTGTGAGAAATATCCGCAGAGATGCGATGGATCATTTCAAAAAAGTAGGCAAGGCGGAGGATATTTCCGAGGACGAGATCAAGGATCTCGAAGACGGAATCCAGAAACTGACCGATCAGTATGTTGCACAGATTGACAAGGCTGTGGATGCCAAGTCGGATGAAATTCTTACAGTATAAGATGTTTAAGGGACATAAGCCTGTGGCTATGTCCCTTTTTCACTTGCAGGAAAGAGGGGAACAAGATTGATGAAAATTCCAAAACATGTGGCGATTATACTCGATGGGAATGGAAGATGGGCAAAAAGCAAGGGTATGCCACGCAATTACGGACATACCGTTGGCGCAAAGAATGTAGAAACGGTTTGTCAGGCTGCAGATGAGCTTGGAATTGAGTACCTGACACTGTATGCATTTTCCACGGAAAACTGGAATCGTCCGGACAGCGAAGTGGCTGCACTGATGAAACTGCTGGAGAGTTATTTGAAAAACTGTATCCGCACGGCAAATAAAAATAATATGCGGGTACGTGTGATTGGGGAACTTTCCAGATTATCCGAAAGTTTTCAGAAAAAGATTCAGGAACTGGAAGAAGTTTCCGCGGCAAATACGGGATTGAATCTGACCATTGCCATCAATTATGGAAGCCGGGATGAGATGCTTCGGGCCATGAAGCATATGTTTACTGATATAAAGAATGGCAGAATCACGGAGGAGGAAATCAATGAGAAAACCTTTTCCGGATATCTGGATACAAGGGAACTTCCAGACCCGGATTTACTGATTCGTACAAGTGGAGAGCAGCGGCTTTCCAATTATCTGCTGTGGCAGCTTGCGTATAGCGAATTTTATTTTACGGATGTTCCGTGGCCGGATTTTCATAAAAAAGAATTGGAATTAGCTGTGGAAGCGTATAATAAACGAGACAGACGCTTTGGCGGACTTAAGGAGGAAGAATAGGATGTTTAAAACGAGACTGTTAAGCGGAATCGTGCTGGTAATTCTGGCTCTGTTTTTGATTATTTCAGGCCATGAAATTTTATTATTTGCAACACTTGCCATTTCCTGTATCGGAATGTTTGAATTATATCGCGTGTTCAAGATGGAAAAGACCGTTCTGGCAGGCGTTGGATATCTGGCGGCAATCGTTTATTACTGTAATTTACAGTGGAAGTTTCTGCCGGATCTTATGATTTTATTTATGGCATTTTTGATTCTGTTAATGTTTGTATTTGTATTTGCATATCCGAAATTTCATGCAGATCAGGTGATGGCAGCATTTTTTGGATTCTTCTATGTAGCGGTCATGCTTTCTTATGTATATCAGATCCGTACGCTTGAGAGAGGGTTATATCTTGCCTTTCTTGTATTTTTATGTTCGTGGGGATGCGATACCTGTGCATATTGCGTCGGAATGCTGATCGGAAAGCACAAGATGTCGCCGAAACTCAGTCCGAAAAAATCGGTAGAGGGTGCAGTGGGAGGTGTGGCAGGTGCTGCGCTTCTGACCGCTTTATATTGTTTTATTTTCCGTAGCCCGATGCATCTGGAACGTGGAGAAATTGTAATTCTTGCTGTGATTGCGGCAATTGCCGGACTGATTTCCATGGTAGGGGATCTGACAGCTTCTGCCATCAAAAGAAATTATGATATCAAGGATTACGGAAAGCTGATTCCCGGTCATGGAGGAATTCTCGACCGGTTTGACAGCATGATTATTACTGCACCAATCATTTATTTCCTGGCGCTTCATATGCTGTAAGAGGTGAACGATGAAAAAGATAGCAATTTTGGGATCGACAGGGTCCATTGGAACACAGACACTTTCTGTGATTGAAGAACATGCAGATGATTTTGAAGTGACCGCACTTGCCTGTGGAAACAATATCCGTCTGCTGGAAGAACAAATGCGGAAATTTCGCCCAAAGCTTGTTGCTGTGTGGAGCAAAGAGGCAGCAGCTTCCCTTCGGGTCCGCACGGCGGATCTGGGCATTCCTGTGGAAACCGGAATGGATGGATTACTTGCGGTTGCAACTTATGAAGAGTCGGAAATTCTGGTGACGGCGATTGTCGGGATGCTCGGAATCCGGCCGACCATTGCAGCCATAAAGGCAAAGAAAACGATTGCCCTGGCAAACAAAGAAACGTTAGTTACGGCAGGACATCTCATTATTCCGCTTGCAGCGGAGTATGGAGTGTCTATTCTTCCGGTAGACAGTGAACATAGTGCCATTTTCCAGTCTTTGCAGGGAAACGAAGAAAATCCGATCAGTAAAATCCTTCTTACCGCATCCGGAGGACCGTTCCGGGGCAGAAAGAAGCAGGATCTGCTCCATATACAGGTGGAAGATGCATTAAAGCATCCGAACTGGTCCATGGGACACAAGGTGACCATTGATTCTTCGACACTTGTGAACAAAGGGCTTGAGGTTATGGAAGCAAAATGGCTGTTTGGTGTGGAACTCGAACAGATTGAAGTTGTCCTGCATCCGCAGAGTGTCATTCATTCTGCTGTGGAATATGAGGATGGTGCAGTGATTGCGCAGCTTGGAACGCCGGATATGCGTCTGCCGATTCAGTATGCACTGTATTACCCAAAGCGGAAACATTTATCCGGGAAGCGTCTGGATCTTTTTGCTCTTCGTGACCTTACGTTTGAGCGCCCGGATACGGATACCTTCCGTGGGCTTTCCCTGGCATATGATGCTGCCAGACGGGGAGGAAATATCCCAACGGTTTTTAATGCCGCAAATGAAAAGGCAGTGGCAATGTTTCTGGACAGAAAAATCGCTTATCCGGAAATTACGGAAATGATTGAAGCTGCAATGGAAGAAGTCAGCTATATCGCACATCCGGATTTAGAGCAGATCTTAGAGACAGAGCAGGCAACATATGAATATATAGGGGGCAGGTGGTAAAAAAAAATGAAAATTGTATCATTTCTTATCGCATTTGTAATATTTAGTATTGTAATTTTATTTCATGAACTGGGGCATTTTTTGCTTGCAAAGGCAAACGGAATCCGGGTAAATGAATTTTGTTTCGGCCTTGGACCTACTATCTGTGGGATACAAAAAGGCGAAACCAAATACTGCATTAAGGCATTTCCGTTTGGAGGAGCCTGCATGATGGAAGGGGAAGACGAAGATTCGACGGACAATCGTGCATTTGGTAAAAAGCCGGTATGGGGACGTATGAGCGTTGTATTTGCAGGCCCCTTTTTTAACTTTATTCTTGCATTTATTTTCGCGTTTATCCTGATGAGCTGTGTGGGATATGATAAGCCGGTTCTTTCCGGGGTAATGGAAGGATATGCCGCAGAAGAGGCAGGTCTTCAGGAAGGGGATGAGATTATCCGGATGAATCATTTTTCGGTTCATTTCAGCAGAGAAATCACTGCATACGGAACATTTCATTCCGGGGAAACCATTAAAGTCACTTATGCAAGGGATGGGCAGAAACATACGACAACACTGGTTCCGAAACTGGATAAAGAGACTGGAAGATATCTGTACGGATTTCAGACCATGGGAAATGTCCGGGTAAAGGGAAACGTGCTCACAAACTTAAAAAACAGTTTTTATGAGGTGCGATACTGGATTTATACCACTATCCAGAGTCTGAAAATGCTTGTGACACGTCAGGTATCTCCAAACGAACTGAGCGGACCGGTCGGTATCGTAAAATCAATCGGAGACACCTATCAGCAGTCTGTAAAAAATGACGGGTATTACTATGCACTTTTGAATATGCTCAACTGGACGATTCTTTTATCTGCGAATCTGGGCGTTATGAATCTGCTGCCGCTTCCGGCACTGGACGGAGGCCGGCTGTTATTTCTGATTATTGAGGCGATCCGCAGAAAGCGGATTGATCCAAACAAAGAAGGCATGGTAAATCTGGTTGGTATTGTATTGTTGTTTGGACTGATGTTTATTGTTATGTTCAATGACATTCGAAAACTATTTATCTAAGAGGCTAGAGGCGTTATGATGGAGAGACATATCACAAAGGAAGTACAGATTGGAAACAGATGGATTGGCGGAAATCATCCGATTGCGATTCAGTCTATGACAAATACAAAGACAGAGGATGTTGCGGCAACGGTGGCACAGATTAAGCAGCTGACAAAAGTCGGTTGTGAAATTATCCGCTGCGCGGTTCCCACCCAGGAGGCCGCTGCGGCGCTGACGGAAATCAAAAAACAGATTACCATCCCGCTGGTTGCGGATATCCATTTTGATTACCGGCTTGCGATTGCAGCCATGGAGCACGGTGCGGATAAAATTCGTATCAATCCCGGAAACATTGGAAGTCGTGAGCGTGTAAAAGCGGTTGTGGATGTGGCAAAAGAGCGCCGGATTCCTATCCGTGTGGGCGTCAACAGCGGATCTTTAGAGAAGGGTCTCGTGGAAAAATACCATGGTGTGACCGCAGAGGGAATTGTGGAGAGCGCAATGGATAAAGTGAAACTGATCGAAGATATGGGCTATGATAATCTTGTGATCAGTATCAAATCCTCGGATGTCATGATGTGTGTCAAAGCACATGAGCTGATCGCAAAACAGACGGATCATCCGCTGCATGTGGGAATCACAGAGGCGGGAACACTGATCAGCGGGAATATCAAATCCGCAATCGGTCTTGGACTGATTTTAAACCAGGGAATCGGGGATACCATCCGTGTTTCTCTGACCGGGGACCCGTTGGAAGAGATTAAATCCGCAAAACTGATTCTTCGTACCCTCGGACTTCGCAAAGGGGGCGTGGAAGTGGTTTCCTGTCCGACCTGCGGAAGAACCCGCATTGATCTGATCGGGCTTGCCAATCAGGTAGAAACGATGGTTTCGGAATTTCCGCTTGATATCAAAGTGGCGGTAATGGGATGTGTGGTAAACGGACCGGGAGAGGCAAAGGAAGCCGATATCGGGATTGCCGGAGGTGTCGGCGAGGGTCTGATTATCAAACATGGAGAAATTTACAAAAAAGTACCGGAAGCAGAACTTCTGCCGGCACTGCGTTATGAATTGGAACATTGGAGTGAAGACTGATGTCAAAAGCATTTCGTGAAGCCTTTCCGACACTGAAACTGGAGGAAGAACTCGAAGGGCTGTTAGATACAACTGAAGTGACAAAAATAAGTGCGAATCATGAACATACTCATATTCGCATTTATTTGCGTGCAAAAAGACTTATTTTCAAAAAAAACATATGGAAACTTGAAAAAGCGATTACCGAACAGATTTTTCAGAACCGGGCCATACAGGTAAAGATCATAGAGTCTTATGAGCTTTCCGAACAGTATACCCCGAAGTCTCTGATAGAGGTGTATAAAGACAGTATTTTAGATGAACTGAATGCCTACAGTGTGCTCGAATACAATCTGTTGCGGACGGCGGACATGGAAATTCCGGGAGAGGACCGTCTGATCTTTTTGTTCCTTTTCCACCTTATGTTCAATGAGCCTGATAAAATCATTCCCGTCCACCAGTTCCTTGGGACAGATATACAGGGCTTCGCATTCATCTCTTCCGTATATAAATATTGTTTCATTGGAATCTGAAAATATTTCCACAATACCGGAAACCGCAGGAGAGCAAATACCGGAAAAATTCCGAAGAACAGATCCGGCAGGAAGTGGCAGGAATTGTTGCGCGGACGAAGCTGGTTATGGAAGGAAAATCTCAGGAAACGGAAGAAAAAGAGAAAACTGTCGAAACAGAAGAAAAAACAAAGACAATTGCAAAAACGGCAGGAAATCGTGCAGACGCTTCAAAAAATGGTACAAATTATGCAAAACCAAAGCAGAAGTTTGAAAAGCGGGGAGAGTTCCGCCGGAAATTCGAGTCGGATAACGGCAAAAAATCCATGAATCCGGATGTAATATACGGAAGAGACTTCGAAGAAGAGAGCATGGAGATTGAGAAGATTGACGGACCGATCGGAGAGGTTGTGATCCGCGGAAAGATTCTGTCGGTAGATACCCGTGAGATCCGCAATGAAAAGACCATCATTATTTTTTCCGTGACTGATTTTACCGATACGATTGTTCTTAAAATTTTTGCGAGAAATGATGATGTACCGGAGCTGTTAAAAGAAATCAGCGGGGGAAAGTTTGTGCGTGTCAAAGGTGTTGCAACCATTGATAAGTTCGACAGTGAACTTACCATCGGTTCTATCGTCGGAATCAAGAAATGCGCCGATTTTACAACGGTCCGTATGGATACCAGCGTAGAAAAACGCATAGAGCTGCACTGCCATACCAAAATGAGTGATATGGATGGCGTTTCAGATGTCAAGGATATTGTCAAGCGTGCCATGAAATGGGGGCATAAGGCGATTGCCATTACCGATCACGGGGATGTGCAGGCGTTCCCGGATGCCAATCATACTGTACCGTCCGATTCGGATTTTAAAGTCATTTACGGCGTGGAGGCATATCTGGTCGATGATTTAAAGGGGATGGTGACGGACAGCCAGAACCAGGATCTGGATGCAGATTATGTGGTATTCGATTTGGAGACAACCGGATTTAGTCCGGAGACCAACCGCATTATAGAGATCGGGGCGGTGAAGGTGCAGAACGGAAAGATCGTGGACAAATTCTCAACGTTTGTCAATCCACAAGTGCCGATTCCGTTTCGGATTGAGCAGCTGACGTCGATCAATGATTCCATGGTGATTGATGCACCTGTTATTGCAGACATTCTTCCGGAATTTATGAAATTCTGCGAGGGATGTGTTATGGTTGCCCATAATGCCGATTTCGATATGAGTTTTATCAAGAAAAACTGCCAAAGGCTGGATATTCCATGCAAGCCGACGATTGTGGATACGGTTGCCCTGGCGCGTGTCCTGCTTCCGAATCTGAACCGTTTTAAGCTGGATACGGTTGCAAAAGCGCTGGGCGTATCCCTGGAAAATCACCATCGTGCAGTGGATGATGCCGGATGTACGGCAGAGATTTTTGTGAAGTTTATTGAGATGCTCCGGGAGCGCGGTATGTCTACCCTGGACGAAGTGAATGCAATGGGAACCTCATCGGTGCAGAATGTACAAAAGATGCCGACTTATCATGCGATCATTCTTGCCACCTGCGATCAGGGGCGGACAAACCTGTATAAGCTGATTTCGCTGGCGCATATCAAATATTATCACCGGCGTCCGAGGATTCCGAAGAGTGAATTTATCAGGTACCGGGATGGACTTCTGATCGGGTCTGCCTGCGAAGCGGGAGAGTTGTACCGGGCAATTTTAAATGGCCGTCCGGAGGAAGAAATTTCTAGACTGGTAAACTTTTATGATTATCTGGAAATCCAGCCGCTCGGAAACAATGCATTCCTTGTAAGAGATGAAGATTCTCCGGTTGCGTCCAATGATGATCTGATCGAGATCAATAAAAAGATTGTCCGGCTCGGTGAACAGTTCCATAAGCCGGTGGTGGCAACCTGTGATGTGCATTTTTTAGATCCGGAGGATGAAATTTACCGGAGAATTATCATGGCAGGGCAGGGATTTAAAGATGCGGATGAGCAGGCTCCCCTTTTTCTGCGGACGACGGAAGAGATGCTGAAAGAATTTGCCTATCTTGGAAGTGAAAAAGCAGAAGAGGTTGTTATTACAAACACAAACCGGATTGCGGATATGTGCGAAAAAATTTCTCCCGTTCGTCCGGATAAGTGTCCGCCGGTCATTGAAAATTCGGACCAGATGCTGCGTGACATCTGTTACAACAAAGCACATAAAATGTATGGAGATCCACTGCCGGAAATTGTGCAGGAACGTTTAGACCGGGAATTAAATTCCATTATCAGCAATGGGTATGCTGTGATGTATATCATTGCGCAGAAGCTGGTTTGGAAATCCAACGAAGACGGCTACCTGGTCGGATCGCGTGGATCGGTCGGAAGTTCTTTCGTTGCGACAATGTCCGGTATTACGGAGGTGAACCCGCTGCATGCGCATTATCTGTGCAAACATTGTCAGTACAGCGATTTTGATTCGGATCTGGTAAAATCTTTTTCCGGCCGAAGCGGATGTGATATGCCGGATAAGCTCTGTCCGCGCTGCGGAAAACCGCTTTCCAAAGAAGGGTTTGATATTCCGTTTGAGACGTTCCTGGGATTTAAGGGAAATAAAGAGCCGGATATCGACCTGAACTTTTCCGGAGAGTACCAGAGTAAGGCACATAAATACACCGAAGTTATCTTCGGGGAGGGACAGACCTTTAAGGCAGGAACGATCGGTACGCTGGCGGATAAGACGGCATTCGGTTATGTCAAGAATTATTATGAAGAGCGCGGCGTACATAAGAGAAACTGTGAAATTGACCGGATCGTACTTGGATGTGTCGGGGTGCGTCGTACTACGGGACAGCATCCGGGTGGTATCGTTGTTCTTCCGATGGGGGAACAGATTTATACATTTACTCCGGTTCAGCATCCGGCAAATGATATGACGGTCGATATTACGACCACACATTTTGATTATCACTCGATTGACCATAATCTTTTAAAACTTGACATTCTCGGGCACGATGATCCTACCATGATCCGTATGCTGCAGGATCTGACGGGTGTAGATCCGACGCAGATTCCACTGGATGATAAGGCTGTCATGTCGCTGTTTCAGGATACTTCCGCACTTGGCATCACGCCGGACGATCTGGTGAACTGCCAGCTGGGGGCATTGGGTATCCCGGAGTTTGGTACAGACTTTGCCATGGGCATGTTAATTGATACACAGCCAAAAGAATTTTCGGATCTGGTGCGTATTGCAGGGCTGTCCCATGGTACGGACGTATGGCTTGGCAATGCACAGACACTGATTCAGGAAAAGAAGGCAACGATTTCTACCGCCATCTGTACAAGGGATGATATCATGATCTATCTGATTGGCATGGGACTGGATTCCGAGGAATCGTTTAAGATTATGGAGAATGTCCGGAAGGGAATTGTGGCAAAAGGAAAATGCGACAAATGGCCGGAATGGAAGCAGGATATGATCGATCACAATGTACCGGACTGGTATATCTGGTCCTGTGAGAAGATTAAGTACATGTTCCCGAAAGCCCATGCAGCCGCGTATGTTATGATGGCATGGCGCATTGCCTACTGTAAAGTGTTTTATCCGCTGGCTTACTATGCAGCATATTTTTCTATCCGTGCGACCGCTTTCAGTTATGAGCTGATGTGTCAGGGAAAAGAAAAATTGGAAGGATATATGCATGAGTACGAAAAGCGCAAGGACGAGCTCTCCAAAAAAGAGCAGGATACCTACAAAGATATGCGTCTGGTACAGGAAATGTATGCCAGAGGATTTGAATTTCTTCCGCTGGATATCTATAAGTCAGAACCGCATCATTTTCAGATTGTGGATGGAAAACTGCTGCCGGCGCTCAATACGATTGACGGACTTGGCGATAATGCGGCAGTTGCGATTGCAGAAGCGGCAAAAGACGGAATTTTTCTTTCCAAGGATGATTTCAGGGAACGGACAAAAGTATCAAAGACAACAATAGAACTGATGAGTGATCTGGGATTGTTTGGCGATATGCCGGAATCCAATCAGCTTTCCCTGTTTGATTTTGGCGCGTAATGTTATGGAAGTTTTGAAAAACAAAAGAGGAGGAACCGCATTTTTGGGTTCCTCCTCTTTTACAGTCTTATAAATTTATTTTTTGATAACGCCGGGATGGAAAGCGGTGAGTGTTCCCGGATGATCGGTCGGTGTACAGAACATTTCTTTTGTCTTAAAATCGGTAAAATAGATGTAACTGGAAGTGACGTTGATATTGGAGTAATTGCCCTGTGCCAGTTCCTGATATCCACTGCCGTCATTTTTGATCATACAAAGGGCCGGATTGTCTTCGGAATAGCGCTGATAAAAAATACTGCTTCCGTATACATTGTAGAGATCCAGACTGTCCTTGGTAAGTGTAACCGGATGACCGGATTTCATATTGGTATGTACCAGGGCGTTGTTCTGATCCACATCCATATAATAGACATTGTCATCACTGGTTACAATCGGTTTGAAAGAATTACATTCATAGACTTTGCTTAAACTGTCACTGGCGGTATCCAGCTGATAGATGGCACCGTCACTTTCGGTTCCGCTGGTATAAATATACTGACCCAGCGTGCTGCATGTAAAAATGTAAGGCGAATATACTTTTTTGCGTCCTTCGCCATCGATTCCGATCTTGTAAAGCGTTGTAGCATCCTTGTCATCATAGTGCAGATAATAAATGTAGTTTCCGACAAGCGAGGCATACAGGCAGGGATCTTTGTCTAAAATTTTAGTGTTTTCTCCATTCTGGTCAATTCTGCACAGACTGTTTCTTGCGTAGGAGAAGAAATCAAATCCGGTTCCATTATTTTCATTATTGCGTACATAGTATACATAATGGTCATCGGCGTTGATATACATGACACGGTCATAACTGAGTTTTTTCAGATGATTGCCGTTTGTATCCATGGAATACAGCCGGTAATCGTCATCCGGATTGGCAAAATAAACGGTTCCGTTTTTCTCACAAAACAAGCCGGCATTGTAAAGGTTTCCGGCAGTATTTCCGTTGACATAGCTTGTGTTGTATTTGATCTTACTTTTCTGATGGCTGTAAAATCCCAGTCCTGCAAATACTACGACCAGAACAGCAATTATAATTATGGGCAAACGTTTTTTCATAATATCGAGTCCTCCTTGGTAAGTTGTATCTTGCCTTTTATACCTTTGTGTTATAAAATTTTATCATAAATCATGAAGGAGCGCTATATGAAAGATTTACTAGATATCCGAAAAGATATTGATAAAATTGACGAACAGATCGTAAAACTCTATGAGGAACGAATGAAACTGACCTCGGATGTGGCTGAATACAAAATAAATACCGGGAAGCAGATTTTTGACAAGGAGAGAGAGGAATCCAAGCTGGCAACGCTGCAGAAAAAAGCGGAAAGTGATTTTACCAGACACGGAATCCGTGAACTTTTTGAGCAGATCATGGCGATGAGCCGTAAGAAACAGTATAAACTGCTGACGGAGCATGGAATTATGCCTCCGCAGGAGTTTGAGCTGATTCACACGCTGGATTATTCCAATGCAAGGATTGTTTTTCAGGGACTCGAAGGTGCCTACAGCCAGCTTGCCATGGAACAGTTTTTTGGAGAAAACTGCAATAATTTCCATGTGGAGAGCTGGAAAGATGCCATGGAGGCCATTAAGAACGGGGAAGCGGATTATGCGGTACTCCCGATCGAGAATTCTTCGGCAGGAATTGTCTCGGAAAATTATGATCTTCTGGTGGAATATGATAATTATATTGTCGGGGAGCAGATCATCCGTATTGATCATGCACTTTTAGGACTGGAAGATGCGGATGAGAGAGATATCCGTACCGTGTATTCGCACAAACAGTCACTGATGCAGTGCAGTGAATTTCTGGACAGTCATGCGGACTGGGAAAAATTCAGTGTCAGCAATAATGCCGTTGCAGCCAAGAAGGTCAAAGAGGATGGGGAGATTTCCCAGGCGGCGATTGCCAGTGCAAAAAATGCCCAGATTTATGGGTTGAAAGTATTACGCAATTCCATTCAGAATAATAAAAATAATTCGACCCGGTTTATTGTTGTGACAGGGAAAAAAGTATATACCGATCAGGCAGACCGGATCAGCATCTGTTTTGAGATCAATCACGAAAGCGGTGCTTTATATCATGCACTGTCGCATTTTATTTATAATGGACTGAATATGACAAATATCCAGTCACGTCCGTTACAGAATAAAAACTGGGAATATCGTTTCTTTGTTGATTTTGAGGGAAGATTTGAGGATCATGCAGTGCAGAATGCGCTGCGCGGACTTCGGGACGAAACAATTGCATTCCGGATTCTTGGTACGTATTAGTCAGAATTGGTGAAAGAAGGTGGGCGTATGGCAATTCACACATTTGCAGCAATTTATATTGGCACATACGATGTGAGCCTGAAGGTATTTGAGTTTACAAACAGAAAAAAGTTTCATGAGGTGGATCACATCCGGTCCCGGCAGGAACTGGGAAAAGGCACTTATGGCACAGGGACAATCGGATATGAGCAGGTGGAAGAACTCTGTGAAACACTGGCGCAGTTTAAAGAGATTATGGAAAGCTACAAGGTAGACAGTTATGAAGTCTGTGCAGCAGCCGCACTCCGGGATACCACAAATGAGATATTTGTCCTTGACCAGATTTATCTTAGAACCGGATTCCGGGTAAAGGTGCTCAGCAACTCGGAACACCGTTTTATCAGTTATAAAGCGGTGGCTGGCAGTCCGGTGTTTGAGGAGATGATAAAGACGAGTGCAGCAGTCGTGGATGTCGGCGGGGCGAGTGTGCAGATCACATTATTCCGTGACGGGAAAATGATCACGACACAACACATGGAAACAGGCATCATGCGCTTGCGGAATCTGCTTGGAGACCGCGGATATTCCCTGAAAATGTATGAAAACCAGATTGAGGAATATGTCAATAAAAAACTCGAGGGATTCCGTGCCATGTATATGAATACGCCGGTGGATTATCTGATCCTGATCAGTGACTATGCCGACGGCCTGGTCAAAAAGATTGAGGAAAAAGGCGGAAAAAGCCGGCAGGTAAAGCTGGATAAATTCTCTAAATTTATCGATAAACTGCTCAAAAAAACACTGGAGGAAATTACAGCGGAACTGAATCTTTCGGATGAGAGGGAACCGTTAATTATTCCGGCACTTGTGCTGTATAAAATGATGGCACAGAATGTGAATCCGAAAGAGGTATGGGTTCCGGGCGCAAATATTCAGGATGGTATGGCATTTGATTATGCACAGCACAATAAACTGCTGGCATCGACACATGATTTTGATGCGGATGTCATTTCGGCGGCCACATTTTTATCGGAGCATTACCACAGTTTTTCTCCACACATTCAGACACTTTCCAAGCTATCCATTAAGATTTTTGATGCGATGAAACAGGAACACGGACTTGGAAAGCGGGCGCGTCTGCTGCTTCAGGTGGCTACAATCCTGCATGACTGTGGAAAGTATGTCAGCTTTGCGGAAGCGTCGGAGAGTACGTATCATATTATCATGTCCTCAGAGATTATCGGACTGACCCATCAGGAGCGGGAGATTGTTGCACAGATCGTGCGTTACAATACCCTTCCTCTGGACCCGTATGAGGAAGTCGCCGATGTGCTGAGTCAGGAAGAGTATCTTTGCGTGGCAAAACTTTCGGCAATTCTTCGTGTGGCAAATGCGCTGGATCAGAGTCATAAACAGAAGTTTAAAAATATCCGGATCGCGGTAAGGGAGAGAAAACTCGTGATTACGGTCGAGGCATTTGAGGATATTGCACTGGAACAGGCATTGTTTGACGCAAAGACCTCTTATTTTGAAAATGTATACAGCATGAAACCTGTTTTAAAAGAAAAGCGTATTTATAACTATTAGATCGGAGGGCTTTTATGGACACAAAAATAGATTTTAAAGATCCGGCATATTATGAAAACCGTGAGCTCAGCTGGATTAAGTTTGACCAGCGTGTATTAAGTGAAGCAAGAGATAAATCCATTCCGCTTTTGGAGCGGTTGAAATTTGTCAGTATTACTTCTTCCAATCTGGATGAATTTTTTATGGTAAGGGTGGCATCCTTAAAGGATATGGTACATGCAAAATATAAAAAGCGTGATATCGCCGGAATGACCGCAACGGAGCAGCTTTCCGCCATCAATAAACAGGCGCGGGAGCTGGTCAATATCCAGTACAGTACATTCAGCCGTTCCCTGATGCCGCTTCTGCGCAAAGAAGGAATATATCTTCTGGATGCACATGAGGATCTGAATGAGGAACAGGCGCGTTTTGTGGATCGCTATTTTATGGAAAATGTATATCCGGTACTCACCCCGATGGCGGTGGATGCATCGCGTCCGTTCCCGCTGATCCGCAATAAAACACTGAATATTGCAGCACTTTTGACCGGAAAGAAAACGGAGGATGAGACTGTGTTTGCGACCGTGCAGGTGCCAAGTGTTCTGCCGCGTCTGGTACAGATTCCAAGCGAAGGGGAGACAAAATCGTTTATTCTCCTTGAGCAGATCATAGAACGCAACATCGGCATATTGTTTTCCAATTACAAGGTATTGTGTGCATATCCGTACCGGATCATGCGAAACGCAGATCTGACAATTGATGAGGATGAGGCATCAGATTTGCTGAAAGAGATTGAAAACAAATTAAAGATGCGTCAGTGGGGAGAAGTTATCCGTCTGGAAATTGAAGAGAAGGTAGACAAAAAACTTCTGAAATTTTTAAAGACGGAGCTGAAAGTATCGGATGAGGATATTTTTCAGATTGCAGGACCGATTGATCTGACTTTTTTAATGAAAATGTATGGGATTGACGGATATGACCATCTCCGCTATAAACCGTATACGCCGCAGCAGGTGCCGGAAATTACACCGGGAAGTGACATTTTTGCCGCAATCCGCAAAGGGGATATTTTTCTGCATCATCCATACGAAACCTTTGATCCGGTTGTGGATTTCATCCGGCAGGCATCCAAAGATCCGGATGTCCTGGCGATTAAACAGACACTGTATCGAGTCAGCGGAAATTCCCCGATTATCAGCAGTCTGGCACAGGCAGCGGAAAACGGCAAGCAGGTGTCGGTTCTGGTTGAGCTGAAAGCCCGTTTCGATGAGGAGCACAACATTGTATGGGCGAAAAAACTGGAACAGGCAGGCTGTCATGTGATCTATGGTCTCGTTGGTCTTAAAACACACAGCAAGATCGCACTGGTGGTCCGCCGGGAGGAGGATGGAATCCGCCGCTATGTTCATCTGGGAACCGGAAACTATAACGATTCGACGGCAAAATTATATACGGACTGTGGAATCTTTACCTGCAAAGAGTCAATCGGGGAGGATGCCACAGCGGTGTTTAATATGTTATCCGGATATTCCGAACCGCTGGCATGGAATGAGCTGGTGCTGGCACCATACTGGTTGCGGGATAAATTTTTGCGCCTGATCGGCAGGGAAACGAAAAATGCACGGCAGGGTAGAGAAGCCCGTATCGTGGCAAAGATGAATTCCCTCTGTGATCCAGGCATTATTGCGGCGCTGTATGAGGCATCTGCAAGCGGTGTAAAGATTGATCTGATCGTGCGCGGAATCTGCTGTCTGCGCGTCGGGATTCCGGGAGTGAGTGAAAATATTTCCGTGCGTTCCATTGTGGGAAATTTCCTGGAGCACAGCCGTATTTTCTATTTTTATAATGACGGCAATCCGGAAGTATTTATGGGAAGTGCGGACTGGATGCCGCGAAATCTTGACCGGCGTGTAGAGATTGTTTTCCCGGTGATTGAGGAGGAACTCAAAGAAAAAGCACTGCATATTCTGCATGTGGAACTGGAAGATAATGTGAAAGCGCGTGTGATGCAGCCGGATGGTACGTATGAAAAACTTGACAAGCGGGGCAAGGTCCTGATAAACTCACAGGAGCAGTTTTGTGCGGAGGCAAAAGCAGCAGTGCCGGATCAGAATCCGGGAAACAACCAGCGGCTGTTTATTCCGGCAGAACCGGCGGAATAAATTTACAGAAAACAGTTGACAATACCGTAATCAGGTGGTATAGTCAAATGGTTGTTAAGAAACAAGTAGAGTATCCACTCTCACCTAAGCGCAATCGGGCGACTTAGTGTTCATACTTTTAGCATGTTATATGAATGTTAGATGTAATAGTGGATAGTCTGCCTATCCACTATTTTTTATGGAGGTACAAGACCATTAGCGAATTAATGATTAATGAACAGATCAGAGACAGAGAAGTTCGACTGATTGGAGCGGATGGAGAGCAGTTAGGAATTGTTTCTTCAAGAGAAGCTCAAAAGATTGCAGACGAGGCAGGACTTGATTTAGTAAAGATAGCACCAAATGCAAAGCCACCTGTATGTAAGGTGATTGATTATGGTAAGTATCGTTATGAGCAGGCCCGTAAGGAAAAGGATGCAAAGAAAAAGCAGAAGACCGTTGAATTGAAAGAGATTCGTCTCTCACCTAACATTGAGGCTAACGACTTGAATACCAAGATGAATGCTGCAAAGAAATTTCTTGCAAAAGGAAATAAGGTAAAGATCACACTCAGATTCAGAGGACGTGAGATGGCTCATATGAATGCAAGCAAACATATCCTTGATGATATAGCGGAGAATCTTTCAGATGTAGCGGTAGTGGAGAAAGCACCAAAGGTTGAAGGAAGAAGCATCGGTATGGTGCTGGCAGAAAAGAGATAACAATTTAAGGAGGAACACACAATGCCAAAAATGAAAACAAGCAGAGCAGCTGCAAAACGTTTCAAAGTTACAGGAACAGGAAAGTTAAAAAGAAATAAAGCCTACAAGAGACATATCTTAACTAAGAAAACAACAAAGACAAAGAGAAATCTCAGAAAAGCAACAATGACAGATGAGACAAATGTTAAGAATATGAAGAAGATTTTACCATACATGTAATCGGTAGTATTAGTTAAGGAGGAATCAACAAATGGCAAGAGTTAAAGGCGGTTTAGGCGCTAA
>OGRN01001353.1_pt1 | contig 21511 bp, 19 predicted proteins | sample 1553401 | NCBI WGS metagenome assembly OGRN01 (sample SAMEA2580096, study PRJEB22360) | human gut metagenome | biome: human gut; feature: human-associated habitat; material: faeces | place: Denmark | collected 2008/2010 | reverse complement strand
GCCTTTGGAATATGCAAGATTATATCTTGATGGCAATTTACAGATGTGGGTGGATACAGAAGATTCATTAGAACTTTATTAAGCAAGAAGTGAGATAGTGTTGTAGGGAGTTTCCTGTAGTTAAAGATACCACACCCGATATGATGAACCCACGCTTCTACACTACCAGCTATGATAAAAGAAAGGATGGTGTCGCAAAATCATCAGATTAGATGATTGAGCGATGCCCTCGCTCTATACATAGAAAAATCCGGAAGGAATCCTTTTGTTTTGGGAATCCTTCCGGATTTTTGGCATACTTTAATAATGCCTCTGTTTTTCTGACTTTTTAGGCGGTTTCTTTTACTGGAAAAAGGTAACTTCCAGTGCGTTCTTTTTGGATTTTTGCATGCAGTTTATTGATGTTATAGCCCATGCAAAGCAAAAGAATCTCCAATTTTACCCTGGTTTTCCCACGAAGCAGAAATCTTTGAAATTCGTAATCATTTTTCAGAACCCCAAAAGCTCCTTCCACTTGAATGCTACGGTTCATGCGGTATTTGATCCCTGTTTCACTCAGGATATTTTCATAGGATTCCTGTCGTTTTTCCAGAAAACTTTTTGATATATATAACCGTTTATTCCCTTTTGCTTTGGTGCATTTTTCTTTATATGGACAATCGGTACAGTCTTCACATTCGTAAACGGTTACTTCCGATTCATAGCCACTTTTACTTTTCTGCTTTTTGATAAAAACAGGGAACAATGTTTTCCCGGCATGACAAGTGTATGTGTCAGTTTTTTCATCATATCCCATGTTTTCACGTTTGCTGATATCCTGCTTGAAACTTCGTTTTTTCCATTTTTCATAAGTCTGTGGTTTTATGTATGGTTTTTGCTTGACACTTCTCAGATACGTATATGCTTCTTCACTTTCATATCCGGAATCAGCTGTTACACTCGGATAACGGAAGTCCAGGTTCCTTTCCATTGTCTTTAAAAAAGGAACCAGCGTCCAGACATCATTTCGGTCCTGAAAAATATCCGTTGCCACGATATATTCACTGTCTACTGCAATCTGTACATTATATCCTGGCTTTAACTGTGCATTTCTCATATGATCATCTTTCATGTGCATAAAGGTTGCATCAGGATCCGTTTTACAATAATTGTTTCTGCCCTGAAAGCTTGCTATGTGCCAGTCATAAATGGTCTGACGTTCAAGAAACCTGTGGAAAAGTTCGAAAAACCGTTGGTTTCTGCTTTTCCGTTTCCCACGTCCATGTACAAAAACAGTGTTATCTGTCTGACATTGTCTTTCTAAAAACGAGACTATTTTCTGCAGGTCTTGTGTCCTTGTTTCTAAAGTAACCGAAAAATCCTTCAGATATTCCCTGTTCAGAAGCTGTATGGCATCCTGTATCTTCTGAAACATTTTTTCTTCCCATTTTCCTACAGATTTTTTCCATACAAATGTATATTTGTTTGCACAAGCTTCCAGTTTTGTCCCGTCAATAAATACGGTTTCCCTGGACAGTTCTCCGGAATCTTCCAATCGTTTTATCATCTGATAAAAAAGATTTTCACAGGCATCTGCTAAAAAACCAGTACGGAAACGGGCGATCGTGCTATGATCAGGAGCTTTCTGACCGGCCAGCAGCCACATAAAGTTGATATCCCGTTTGCAGGCAGTTTCAATTTTTCTCGAAGAATAAATATTTTGAGAATAAGCATAGGTCAGGATCTTGAACATGGTCTTAGGGTCCACTGCCGGATTTCTGCCTTTGGCAGAGTAAGCCTGATACAGCAAGCTGTAATCTAATTCCTCCAATTCGTGGCTCAGCAGTCGGACAGAGTCATCATCAGGAACCAAACCTTCCAAATTTAATGGCAAAACCAGTTGATAAGGCTCGCCGAATTCGGTATAATTTTTATGGTATTTTATGTATTTTGTCATACTTAATTATACCATGGATTGCGGACTCTTCGGAGTCCGTTTTCTGTTTTTAGGCATAAAAAGGGAGCTATTGCTCCATAGATGATTACTCATCTTTTTTTGCAACAGCCCCCTTGCATATTCAATCCTATCTGTTACATATCTTTTTTGCAAATCCTAGACGGGCATACCAACCATGATATGATGTATAGAATTACACTGATTATTGCAAGTATGCCAATTACCATATCAATATTTTCCTGAAGGTTCATATACTTATTGAATATTAAAACAACAGCTACAATAACGCCTGAGGTAATCATATAAGCTAATATCATTCCTATCATACTTTTTTCTTCGTCAAGCCAAAATGAACAAGGTATGCTGATACTTCCCGGAAGCAAAGAAACAATAATTGCCAAGCTGGAATACATAAGTAAGGATTCTATATCAAAGCCTTTTTGAAACCATGCACATATAATGCTGATTACTGCTCCGATTGCCAGTCCTGCAAGAGAAAGCAGTATATACATGACATATTTACTTGCTATCGTCTGCTTTCTTGATACTGGAAGTGTAACAGAAAACCTATCCCATTGAGATGATTTGTCCGTTTGGACAGTAACCGCTGATTGAAAGCTCAAAGTAACGGTAAAAATAACAATCAGTACCCAAGGGGAAATCAAAAATGACATACCTGCTCCAACAAAAACAAAAGTAAGCAGTAATATCAATAATCCTGAACGTATAATATAAAAATCTTTCAACAATAATCCTTTCATTCTACTTCCCCCTTTACATACATAAGCATAATTTCGTCAATACTTGCAGGAACAATCAAAGCCTTTGGATATTGTTTTTGAGCGGATTTCCTATCATCTACTAATATCTGCCACTCATAGTCCTGCTTTCTGTAGGTAATGATTTTGTCTTTGTCTATTTCATCAAACACGCTTGCACCGCATTTTATAATACCGTAGTTTTCCAGCAATTCATCTTTTGGTTTTGAAAACACGATTTTTCCATTATGGATAAATACAATGTAATCAGCGACTTTTTCTAAATCACTTGTAATGTGTGAAGATACCAGTATGGAGTTTTCCTCGTCCTGAATAAAATCTAAAAACATATCTAGTATTTCATCTCTCATAATTGGGTCTAATCCGCTGGTAGCTTCATCGAGTATCAATAATTTTGAATTGTGAGAAAAAGCAACCGAGATTGCATATTTCATTTTCATACCCTTAGAAAACTTTTTGATTTTCTTATTCAATGGAAGATTGAATTTTTTTAATAATTGTTCATATTTTTCTTTGTTCCAAGAACTGTATATATTTTCAAAAACTTTCCCAAGCTGTTTAGGGGTAAGCATATCAGGATAATTATTCCCGTCAAATACTACACCTATATTTTCTTTACATACAGCGTCAATATCTGTTTTTCCTAACATAGTGATAGTTCCACTGTCTTTGCTGATAAGCCCTAAAACAGCGTTGATTGTCGCACTTTTTCCAGCACCGTTTTCCCCAATCAAACCAACAATACTCCCTTGCGGAACTTTAAAGGAAATGTTGTCTAAAGTAAAGTCTTTATATTGCTTTGATACATTGCTTAACTCTAATGCAGTCTTTTCCATGCTATCACTCCTCCTCATATAACAATTCTAATAGGGATTGCAGTTTATCCAGCTTTATACCACTGACTTTCGCTATCTCGATAGCTTCTGTAAAATGATTTTCTATCTTTTTTTGCTGTTCTTCCAAATAAAAGTCCTGATTTTGAGCAGATACGAAACAGCCTTTTCCTGCTGTTGTTTCAATAAAACCGTCCGTTTGGAGTACATCGTAAGCCTTTTGTACAGTCAAAACGCTGATGTGCAAGGATTTTGCAAGTCCTCTTATGGATGGAAGTGCTTCTCCTGCTGTTAATTCTCCGCTAATAATCATAGATTTGATTTGAGATGAAATCTGTTCATAAATAGGTATGCTGGCATGATTATTTATGAAAATCTCCACTTTAACACCGCCTTTGTCTTATACTGTATTATATATACAAGTACAGTATAAGACATATATGTACTGATGTCAATATATATAACTTATTTCCTAAAAAATTGATATAGTATTTTGAAAATACTAAAAAACAGGGCTTACACTTCAAAATGCAAGCCCTAATTCTATGTTATCCTACAATCTTCCAGTTGCTATCTTTTTTTAATGTTAAGTCAAACTGTGAAATCTGTGTTGCCTTTGTCCTCTGGTCGAGATATTTCACCGATACCGATACTTTCACCTGTTCACCATCTTTGACAAAGATAGGATTTACCAGCTCCGAGAACACATAGTCGCAATTTACAGGTTCCAGCACATTCCCCGATACATAGTAGGCAAGCTCTTTTTCTGTAGCGGTAGGGTACAGCTTGAAGAATGTTTCCAAAAACTCTGTCACTTCCTCCGTAGTGGCAGCGTCCACCGTTCCGTCTGATTCTTTGACTTTTGGTTCATAGCCAGATTTTGTTGGTATGCTGCTGATGGTCGGATTCTGTGTGATAACCAGATTCCCGTCACCATCTACATGAACTACCACCATATAAGCGGAAGTGTAACCGATAGAGGTTTCTCCCTCTGTTACCGTTTGATCTACCGAGTAGACAACGGTAAAGTCGTCTGTTCCAGCCGCTTCAACTTCCCAAATCTTAACGTCCGTCACCGTAGAGCTTGTGGGTATATCCTGTCGTACCGTATCGACATTCAAATCCTGCAAGCTCTTTATCAGATAGTTGTTGATGGCTGCGGTTCTTTTCTCAATGGATTCCTGCGTGTTGCTCCAAGAATAGTAGGACTTTGCAAAGGCTTTTACAAAGTTCTCTATCTTGTTGGTATCAATGATACGCTGCTCAATGACTTCTTTCTCATGTACCGTGTGCATATCAATGGCGGTGAAATTCTTATACACCCCAAAGCTGACGCTTGTAATCAGCACCAGCCATAAGGCAATCACAGTTTTCTTGTGTGTGCCGACTTTCATCACAGGCACTTTTTTCTCTTTTTTCGGTTTTGATTCCTTGTCCTTTTTCTTAAATATCATAGTACCATTCCTTTCTTATTTGGTTTTCACCCGTCCAGCACCAATCAAGTGTTGCTGCCAGTACGAGCTTGTTAAATCTGTATATCCGATAGGGTCGCCAGCGTGATACATTCTGTTATTTCCTGCATAGTAGAGTAGGAAAGCACCGCCTTTCCTTATTTCTAAGGTAGGTTTGTGCAGTCCTCTCCCCGAACCGTGCTTGCATTTCTCAATGCACACGGCTCTCCATCTTTGCTCCGTTACAGGTTATTTCTTTTCGCCATGATGTATAGCCATGTGACACTTGTGGCATACCACGATTGTTTTCCGTCTTTTGGCTATCATTATCTTTTCCCATTCTGATTTCCCTTTAAGGTTTTTAACCTTGTTTACATGATGAATTTCGTATCTGTCATTTTCCGTACACCCACATACTTCACATATCTTCGCCTTTAATCGGCTTTCTAATGTTGTTACGTCATGGGAATAATTTTTAGCTGTTTGTGGAACAATATCAGTAAACTTCTTTCCTTTGCAGTCAGCATAATTCGCAAAATACATTTTCTTTATTCCTGTTTTAGTTTCATAAGGAATAGCCCATTTGCCTGTACCGTCTTTATACATAGCTCTAATTTTAGAAACTTTAGAACGGTGCTTTCCTGCAAGTGTTTTCAAACAACTATATTCCATAAGATAATTGAAATAGATTAGCTTGTTAAAATTGCTTGCCAATCCATAATAATTACAGATACCTCTTAATTCTGCATTATAAATAGTCACTATTTCCAAATCTGTCCTATTAAGCAGTTGTGGTCGGTGTATAGGTTCTAATTTCCCATTGTCTGACCTCTGCTTTACAATTCCATTTGAAAATAAAAATTTCTCTATCTTGTCTTTGAATGGAATACTCAATTCCACCTTGTTATTCATAGAACGGGTTTTGAATTTTCCTTTTGGTTTAATCTGCTGGTCACGGCGTACTCTGACATCATATCCAAGAAAACGAGCAGGAGTATTACTGTGTGTAATCAGAGTTTTTTCTTGACTAAGTTCCATTTTTAATGTGGTACTTATAAATTCTGTAAGTTCTTGCTTAATCTTCTCACAATCCTGTCGATTGCCATTCACAGCTATTAGGAAATCATCAGCGTAACGCACATATTTTATTTTCTTGTCGTCACATTGTTTCGCTGGTAGTTTGAGCATTTGAGCCGTTGCAGTTTTATATTCTTCAATCAGCTTTTCTCTTTCTATACCGTTGCTATTTTTAATTTTGTTGTGTAATCTTTGGCGTAGTCCTACCAGTTTTGTATATTCTGGTGTATAACGTGCCTTTGTTGCCACATCAAACTCTTTCTTTATTTTCATTACGTGACGGTCTAATTCATTAAGGTAGATATTCGCAAGAATAGGCGAAATGATACCACCTTGAGGGCAACCGCTATATGTTTCGTGGTATTTCCAATCTTCCATATAACCTGCCTTTAAGAATGAACGAATGAGTTTCAGAAAACGTGCGTCTTTAATTTTCTGATTGATAATTTCCACAAGTACCGCATGATTGATGTTATCAAAACACCCTTTTATGTCGCCCTCTATAAACCAGCGTGCTCCTGTAAATTCTTTTTTTTTTTGAGCAAGAGCAGTATGACAACTTCTTGCTGGTCGGAAACCGTGAGAGTAGTCTGAAAAAATAGGCTCATAGATTGCTTCTAATATCATGCGTATTGCTTCCTGTATCAGCTTATCAGTAAAGACAGGCAGTCCTAAGGGACGCATTTTGCCATTTGATTTTTTGATGTATGTACGTCTTACTGGTTTTGGTTGATACATTTCATTTTTTAAGGCATCAATGATATTTTCAATATATATTTCGCTAAAACCGTCCGCTGTGTCGTCTGTTACACCCTTTGTTCCTGCTCCTTTGTTGGAGTAGAGGTGTTGGTATGCAACATAGTATATATCTGGACGGAGTAAATACCGATAGAGCCTTGTAAATACTTCATCATGGTTCTTTTTTGAATTTTCCTGTAATTTGGTTAAAATCTCCATTGTTGGTTTCATTTGAGGTTTTCCTCCCTAATCAATTTCTAATTTTAATTCGCTAAGACTGCTTTCCTTCGCCATGTGAACGGTTTTCCCGTATCCGATTTTACGGCTTTCCCTGTCTTTTCAGGGTTCTCAGACTACTATGAAAGCTCCGTTACCTTGCCAGATTTTCAGCGTCATCTCACTTAGCATAGCCTTGTGATTTATCACTGCAAGAGCATTACGCATAGCCATTGTTGGCATTCTGGTTTAGGTAATCTCCAGTTGACGAAAGTAGTAGGCTAGTGTGAATTGTCGGATATGCTTTCGTTCCGTTACTACTGGTTCTCCAGCGTACCGTATGAGTTAATTGATAACCCACTGAAAGGCATTTATTTTCAGCGTTACTCATACCACAGGTTTCAGACAAGTTTCCTGTGTCCACACGTAACAGAGGTTTGGAACTCACATTCAACAAATCTAGTTTTATCCTCATATTCACTTAACCTTGCAGTTCAGTCGTGCTCTATTGTCTTTGAACAACTTTCTGCTTTCCTGCCGTGCTATTTTCCCGTACAGTTTTCGCCTTTCGGTTAGGCAGGTGGTTTCCCGTGTTATCTTACGGAGTAGTGCCTTTTTTCTGTCCCCCTTTCTTTAATCTACTTCTAACTTTCGTCCCTCTGGACGCACGATACCGACGTGAGTTACATATGTTCCCGCATTATAGGTACTGTGGAAGAACACCAAATCCCCAGCCTGTGCCTGTGAAATCGGGATATGCTGGGTAGCGTCATACTGTGCCTGTGCGGTTCTCGGCAGACTGATACCAGCCTTGCCATAGCACCATTGAACCAGCCCCGAACAGTCAAAAGAAGTATTAGGATTGCTCCCGCCGTACACATAGTCCCAGCCTTGATATTTCAGAGCTTCATTCATTATCTTCTGTGCCAGCTCGCCCGATACTTGATTGACGGTGAGATACTGGCTGACAAGCTCCACATAGAACATATTCCCATACCCGTAACGCCAGCCACCATTGCGGGCGACAGCGATAGGGTTCGTGTAGGTGACTTTTGTTCCACCCGACTTGTCACGGGCGAAGTTCTCTGCCAGTGTGAAGTTATGCTTTTTCCCGTTGGAAGCTACATAGCCAATATATCCACCGCCATAGTTATAGGACTGTACCACGACGTTTATATCCTCTATGCCTTGACTTTCTGCTGAAGAAAGCAGGGACGCAAAATACTTGCACCCCTGCTTGATTGAGCTTTCTGTATCTAAGGAGTTAGGCGGTAAGCCCATGCTCTCGGAACTCTGCATAACGTCCTCGGCTGTCCCGCCACTTTCCACCTGTATGATTGCCAGCAGATAGGGGACGTACTCGGAAATGCCGTACTCTTTAGCATATTTCTCTACCATAGGCTGATGTTTCAATACCTCTGCGGACAGGTTCATTCCCGTTACCCATGAGGAAGAGCCACCGCCCCCGTCGTCGTCCTCGGCACTGATAAGGACACCAAAGAAAAGCACTATCGCAAGAAGAAAGGGAAACAGACTGCCGATAATGGCGAGATGTCTCAGCTTCATTTCCTACGTCCTTTCTTTGTGGTGGTTTTCTTCACGGTCTGTTGATTTTTCTGGTAATTCGTCTGTTTCTGCTGACTGGAAAGAGTACGCTCTGTCTTGCTTATCTGCTCTACGGTACTTCTTACGGTCTGTCGCTGTCCCTGTGGCTGTGATACAGGTTCAGAAGTTTTCTTTTCTATACCAGAAGCCAGCGGACGCTCCTTGACAGGCTGTGGCGTGGTCGGCTCGGTATGTACTTTCTCTGTCGTGACAGGACGCTTGATTTCCTGTATTTTTCCTGTGTCAGTCTTAGAAGCGGTGACAGGTCTATCATGGGGACGGGTAGCTCCTGTTGTCGCTGATCCGTCCGTCGTTCTGCCAGTCTGCCTTGCTTCCTGTGCCTTTTGAAGCTCCATACGCTTATCAGCGATATTCTGTCTATGCTGTTGGAGCTTGTCGGCACGCTCACTCTGTCTGGTTTCCTGCCCCTGCACAATGCCAAGCTTGAAGTCGGACACACTGGATTTCGCCTTTTCCTTTGCGGAGTGTACGGCATAGGCGGTCTGGGTCGGCATATCCTTGATATTCTCCTTGACAGCCGTTGCCTTGTCCTTGACCTTATTTTTCGTATCGAGTACCGCACCCATGGCTGAACCAGCTCGGCTTCCGAAAGAAGCGTTGTCACGCTTGCGGGTCGTGCTGGCATGGGACTGTTTACTGCCTGCACTGGACAAGACAGAACCAGCCATTGCACCCGTTCCAGCACCTACCATACTTCCTTTTCCGACAGCTCTTACCAATCTGTTTTCCATACGCCTAGCCCTGTGTCGCATGAACATATACGGGCGACGGAATATCCTGCGTCCCATGCTCTGGCTGTCCCCAGCGTTGAGGGAGAACATACTCATAAGGTCGCCCAGCTTCATGTAGATACCCGCAAAGCACACTATCTGTAAGAACGCAATCATAAAGAACGGGTAATCGGTGGATATGTTGTAGAACATACTGGAAATACTGAAAGCCACCGTAACAATGAGGGTAATGCCCGCCCTTGTCATAATCGTATTGAACACTCGGACGATTGCCTGTTTCGCCATGTTCTCATAGCTCGGTATCATGCTCAAAAGAAAGCTGATAGGCAGGAACATGGCAAAGATAATAAATAGTATCTGAGAGAATATCATCATGCCCGTAAGCAGGAAAACAAATATCGTTATGCCCAGATTGAAGATGAGCAGGAAAAACACCATTCCCAGACGGTTAATGACCTGCGGTATCGTCAGATTGTCGTTGTCGTTATCCTCGATTTCCGTTTTCACCACGTCCTCACGGGTTGCCCCGTCGTCTGCTGACGGACTGACCGATACCAGAGCTTCCACACGGTCAGCCCCGATTTCCTCTATATCGCTGTTTCCAAATTGCAGAAGTAGCCACGGCTGTTGCACCTGTATGGAGAACAGGCTGTCCCTTATCAAGTCCACGCTGTCTTTTCCTTGACTGTCGCTGTCTGGGAGCATGATTTTTGTTCCTAAATCCAACGAAGCCGTGGAAATGTCCGAAGAAAAGTCATTGATTTTCTTGATATAGTCGGGAGCGTAGGCGATAAAGGAAGCGGACACGATAAACACCACAACAAAGTTGATAACGGCGTGGAGTGCCTTGCTGGTTTCTCTTTTTATCAGTCCTGTGTAGGCAACATAGATACCCACGATAAGGATAATGAGAAGCAGGAAGCCCACATAGAAGCCAGTGCTCCCAAAGCCGTTTTCCGTCACGCCCGCTAGGGTCTGTATGCTCTTGCCGATACTGTCTGCCATGTCATTGATGAAGTCCAGCTTATACGCCTGCTGGACGACGTACCCCGTGGCATTGCTTAGATACAGGCTGATAGTCCAGATAAAGTTGGTGATACAGTAAAGCCCGTATTGTACGGATTTCCCGATACCGTCCAGCCAGTTCCACGGAAGCCAGCCCCAGCTATTGTCCACATAGAAGTCAAGCTGGTAATTCTCCAACGGGTACTGTGAATACAGGTTGTCCGCATTGACGGTATCATCTACCAGCCCAGAAGCGTGTGCCACCGTCCCCAAAAGGGAGACCAGGGCAATGGTCGTCAGTACCACAATCACAGCTATCTTGAAAAAACGAAAGAGCTTCTTTCCTGTCAGAAGCCCCTTTATCTTATCTTTCATCACTCCACCTCGCTTTTCACGGGCGGTCTGGTATCAAAGGCGTGCAACAATTCTTCAAAGACAGGGTGTATCTGCACCACGCCCACACGCCCGTACAAATCTTGAAGCAGGCATTGTCCGTTCTCCAAGTCACGAAGCCTTTTCTGGTTGTTCTCGTCGTCCTTGTCGATACCGAAAAATTCAAGGGTCTGCTTTATCTCGTTGATGTCCGTAGAACGGAAAGCGAATTTCAGACCGATATTGTTCTTTAGGCTCTCTTTGGACACGTCCCCAGAGGATTGCGTGACGAAGTACACGCCTGCCTGCATTGCACGTCCCGCACGCACCAGCTTATTAGAAAGAGTTTCTCCCTGTGCCACGTTGAGGAACGCCCACGCTTCATCAAGGTCAACGATTTTAAAAATGCTTCTGTCGCTGTGGATAAAGTCAAGGGCAAAGGTGGAAATGACAATCAGCATAGCCACGGACAGCAGTTCTATGGTCGTGTATTCCTCAAAAGTCGTGTCCTTGTCGGGCAGTACCAAATCTGCCACCTGTATGATATTGAGCTGATTGTCCAAGCTGATAGCGTTCTTAACTGTTCCGTCGGAGAACAGCAGATGTGCAAAGTCATAGTCCGTAAAGCTGTCGATATGGTCGGCAATGTTGCGGGCAATCGCCGTGTCCTCTCTGCGTAGCTCGTCTATCACATGGAGAAGTCCTCGCTGATCGCTCTGGGTCACGGCTCGCACCGCCTTTCTAAGGACAGGGAATTTCTCACCGTCCCTAGAGGAAATCCCCGTAAGGAATGTGAGAATGTCTATCGCCAGACTTTCAGCGTCTTTTACATTCTTCATAATCACGAACGGGTCAAGAAGCCCAGCATTTTCCTTATCGCTGGTAAGGTTTACGATATTGATTTCATGGGCTATCTCTGGGAGCGTTTCTTTCCAGTTGCCACGCTCGCTCTTAGGGTCGAGAATGACTGCCTGCCCACCAAAGAGGACGGAATAATAGACGATAAGGTTATTACAGAATGATTTTCCACCGCCCAGCGAGCCGACAAAAGCGGAAGCCAGAGCGTTTGTGACCGTACCTTTCACGCCTTGACTGGCAAGAGAGGGTTGCAGATATACATTTCTTCCCGTGTCCACAGAATAGCCGATATAGATACCTGTATTTTCTCCTAACTGCTGGGTCGCCCCGAAGCCAAGTCCAGCCAAGAAGTCGGATTTCACATACTGCACATAGTCATTGATATAACGCTTGCTGGCGGGGAGAAATTCAGAGTGAAGCCCCAGCATATCCCCAGCGGGTCGCACCAGCTTGACGTTTAAATCGTCGTAGAAGTCCTTGACTTCATCACAACGGCGTTTCAGCTCGTCAAGGTCGGGAGCTGACACACGGATAACGTAAGATAGTTTATACATACTTTCCTTGCTCTGGTCTAAGTCGGTTTCCAGCTCGTCCACGCTGTCCAGTGCGTCCACCACATTTGAGCTGGTTTCACTTCCAGACTGATAGGCGTGATTGTCCAAGTCTTTCAGCTCTTTCTTCTTGTTACGCACAGTCGATAACGCTTTTCTGTTTCCGACAATTTCCACATTCATGCTTGTGTCCACGGGAAAGGTGAACTGCTGTTGCTGGAAGTAAAATATCTCACTGGACGGAAAATCCAGTTCGCCCACAATGGCATTGACGGTAAAGTAGGATACGAAGCTCTCGTTGTCCTCATGTTCCAGTCGTAAATATCGCTGGCTTTCTTCTATCAGACAGCGGGTAGGACGGATAAGGTCGTACTGCTTGATGAGCGTTGCCCTTTTTAGCTTCTTCTTTGGAAGCGAATACTCGTAGTCCTCATACGCCACGCCGTCCCTGCCGTAGATATGCTCGATAAGATACCCGAAGTCGTTCTTGTCCAAGCGTCGGAACTTGAAACGGCGGGAGATTTTATTTTCCAGCAGTTTTTCCATTTTCATGTAGCGGTTGATTTCATCATCTGGCATGGAGATAAAGTCATTCATCAGCGTATGGTTGACCTCGTTCAAGAACTCCTTGAACGTCATAAACGCTGATTTCTTCACGCTTTCAAGGCTGACCTTTTCCTCGGTCACAATGAGCTTGAAGCCGATAAAAAAGCGGTAGTCTACTTGATTGTCGCCAATCATGGAAACAAGGGCTTCCGTCTGTTCATCTATCTTCTGTATCGCCACATCACGAAGTCGCCCTGTTACCAGCTTTTTTGACTGCTCCTGTATGCTTCTTACGGAGCTTTCCGTTGCTATCTGCAAGGCGTGTATCTTCCCCTCACGGGACTGTGCGATAAGCTGACGGAAGCTGTCATGGACGATAAACTTCTGTTCCGCTGACAGAAAAGAATAGTTATACGGTATCAGCTCATAGTAGGCGAATACCTCATTGTCCTTGTTCCAGACAAGGTTGTTGTCGATATACTTAATCGGGAACATACATCACACTCCTAACCGCCGTGACAGGTTCACTGAAAACTTCCTTTTCCAGCTTCACGGCTTTTCCTGCATAGGTCACTTTTGGTCGCAGGGCAAATGTAATCTGCGATTTCAAGAAGCTGTAAGGCTTCTTGCCGTCAAAGGTCTTTTGGCTCATGAACCATGTGAGGGCGACGGGAATACCGAAGTATTTCAGAAACGCCCCCTCGATAAGCGATAACGGCGGTAAGTCCCCTAAGAGAATGACGGCAAACTCCGTGATGACAAACCACGTTATCTGGGTAAAGGTAACGGGAAACGGGAGAGTAAAGTCATTGATTGCGTATAAGACTTTCTCCACGTTCCAGATACCCGTGTAGCTCTTAATCTTCTTCAATTCGTTTCAGCTCCTTTCATTATCCCTGCCGTATTCCTCACGGCATAGAGGTATCCCCTTGTGGGATTTCTTTCAATGATTAAGGGACAGCCCGCTTCTGGCCGTCCCCGTAAAATACAAAAAGCTGTCAGTAGCGACCTTTACTGTCGCTGATCTGCCAGCTCTAATATGGTATCTCGCATATCCCTCGGCTTGTTTCAATGAATGTCCCCTCTATGGATAAGTCCCTGCCGTATGCTTCATAGTCGATATAGTTCTGCAACGGTAGCGGAATTTCACCCAATACCTGTAACTCGTCAATGAAGTAATAGGCAATATCGGTCATGTCCTCACAGTCTGGATAGAAATAAATGTCGTCCTTGTGTTCGTATACTTCTTCCAGACTTCCATAATGGGAAACAAACTCGTCCAGAGCGTCGGTGATATAGTCGGGAAGCTCACAAATCATCTCGTACATCTCATTGAGTTCTTGAATGGAGATATACTCCCCGATTTCAATAGGAAAGTTGTCGGTATCATGGACAGAATATTCCTCATAATAGCTGTTCAGCCCGATACGCTCCGCAACATCTTCCTCGTCGATAGGGAAAGAGAACCAATCCCCTACAAGTTCGCCCTCGTTGTACTTGCCAAGATTAGCGATATACACCCTCATGTCGTCAACCACAGGCACACACCTCTTTTCTACGGAAGCTCATAGATACCGTGGTCGGTTTCCACAAAGCGTCCGTTGTCGTCAAGGTACTGCCCGTAGGCTTCAAAATCGAAATAGCGGATAACGCTCTCACTAAGGGAAGTGAACGCTGGGTCGTTGTTCAGTATGTGGCGGGCAACGTCCGTCATGTTCTTACACCACGAATAATGAATAATGTCATTTCTGTATCTGTGCAATTCATCAAGATTAGAGTAATAGCACATAAGCTCCGCATAATCCTCTTTCAAGTCAGAGGGTAAATTTTCATAAGTAGAATACAGGTCATTGAGCTTTTCCACGGTGGTATCTTCCTGCACTTCATCAGCAAAGGGAAGCTCCTTGCCCGTGATATAGTAATAGTCTGTATCTACATCAATCCCCAGCAGTTCTTCCACCTGTTCCGTGTCGATAGGCAGGGTGAACCAAAAGGCTCGTATCTCGTCGTCTGTCGGTTCTCTTGCTTCAATCTGCACACGCATTTCTTCCATGTTTCATCACGTCCTCTCTTGTCAACGCTTCCTGTATGACGGCATAAGGCACACCGAATACATAGCGTGAAAAATCTTCTAACTGTTTCTTAGGGTAGTCAGACAGGCAAAGGCGTTTCATCTCAAACCAGACCGCACGCTTGTAGTAGGGCAGGTCGGAGAGATACGGACACCCGATTTTTGCCTGCATATCTGTAAAAATGTCTTTTTGTACCATTCCGTCACCCCCTTTCATTCCCCCTATGCCCGAACTCCTATAGGGGGACAGGTAAGTTTGCGTGACCGCAAACTGCTGATTGTTACGCCCCAATGATACGGTTGAACAGCTCTAACAGCACGTCCTTGACACCGCCGGCATTGAATACCAGCCCGACAGCGATTAAAGCAATCACAAGGAAGCCGATTAACTTAGAAAACTCTCTCTTAAATCCTAAGTAGATACCGATTACCACGATTGCCATAAGCACTAAGCTCTGGGCGTTGCTTAAAAACCAGTTGTATAAGTTCTGTCCGAAATTCATTCTTTATCAATCCTTTCTTTTTTGATTTCTTCCATTTGCTCGTCAGCCATTTTGCTGACCTGTGCGATACACATAAGGACGACACCGATACCCATTCCCAGCGATACCAGCACCAAGTCCTTGACAAGTTCTGCCATAATCAAAATTCTCCTTTATTCTGTGATAAGTTCCTCTGTGTCCGCTGTCTGCTGTTTGATTATCTGCAAGTGCTTTTCCGTCAGCTTTGCGTTGTCCTCAATCTCTTTCAGATAGCTTGTGCTGTTGCCAGCGTCTATCTTTTTCAGCATTTTCAGCGTAGGGGCGACCTGTCGGCTTATCCAGCCCAGCGTCCTTTCCAATGTGTAAGGCTCTGGGTCAGTTGTCAGCTTGATAGGGGGACGGTCTTTCCCGATAAACCACGCCCAGCGGTCATTGAGCTTCCAGTCTGTCTTTCGCTTCTCCGGCTCTCTGTCCACGAAGCGGATATAGTGATTGATGATAGAAAATGCCGTCTGTTCTGCGTCATAATGGGTCAGCAGTTCACGGACGGCATAATAAGCTCTTTCATCTTTCAGTCGTATCTCGAAGCGGTTCTTTATGGGTGCTTCCTCAATCGGCACGCCCAGCTTTGCGTACTGTTCGTAGTTCTTCTCATAACAGCAGAAGTACACCTCGTTTTTCAGTGAACCGATATACAGCGTGTGTCCCATGCCCGCCTTGTCCTGCTCGTTGTGCTTCACCAGCTCGCCGGAAGCATAGGACTTGAAAGAACGGAACAGAGAAACACATTCCTCACGGTTGCATTTGGCGGTCAGATCTGGAATATCCAGTATGCCCGCCCTGTCGTTAATGGCAAGGTCAAGGCGTTTCATCACACCGCCCTCAACCAGAGCGTCCATGAGGAAGTCATACCAGCTTCGCTCCTGTGCCAGCAGATAGCTTTCAAACTGGCGACAGCCTTTTCCTTTCAGCTCCAGAAGCGTGCCTTTTTCTTCGTCCTGCGAAGTGTAGACGAACACATCACCCAGATAGTAATGCTCGGTGTATTTGTAGTGTCCGTAGTCCTCATGAAGCATATAGTCAATGTTGAGCTTCAATATATCTCGGATAACGTGCTGTATATCCAGCGTGGGGAAACGGATACGCACATAGTCGAACAGCAGGAACATGGGAGCGTCGGGATTGAACTTCTCAACAGCTTCCATGAGCTTTTCTTGCATATCGTCCGTGAGCGTTACCTTGCCCGCTTCGATACGGTTCAAGTGTTCACGGCTGATACCAGCCATGATTGCAAGCCTTGTCTGGGACACGCCGTAAGATAAGCGTTTCTCTTTCAAGGCGGTTATAAAGGTGCTTTCATTCAGCCTGCATACCCCCAATCGTAAAAGTGTGATATTTTCCGCCGATTGTCACAGTCAGCTATGAGTGACTGAAAATCCTTATACCAAGCGGGATTTCCAGACTTTTTGACCGTAGTTTCCAGCGGAATTGTGCCCCTCTGTTAGATACCGAGGGGCTTCTTTCGTGGAGCAGGGCAAGCCCTGCTCCACAGGACGGCTTACACGGTCTGGGTCGCTTCGCTGACCGTTCCAGCCGTCAGTGGTTCAGCCTATCCTTGTCATGCCCGTATAAACTACGATAACGTCTGTATCGGCAGAAAGGCATTTTCTGACAATATCCTTGTCAATCTCATATTCATGGTATATCTGTCTGAAAAAATCCTTATCCACCACAAGAAACGTAAAACGGTAGTTGAAGCCATGAATGGAAAGCCATTCGTCCAGCACCACGGAAAAGAGCAACGGAAGTTTCAATCTCCCAAGTCCCGCTTCTGTCAGAATATCTTCCATATGTGCATGATAGGCTTCTGTCGGAAATTCCTCACATTTATCGTCAGTCGTGCCAGCGACACTTTCCAAATCCGCAAGGAAGCGGTCAAAGTCTACGCAGACACCCTCAACGTGCAAATCTGCAGTAGGGTCGCTGTAACCCATTTCTAAAAGTCCCATATATTTTTCAATTCTCCTTTCGTTCATCTGATACGGCTTGCCTTGCCAGTGCAAGAGAGCCGATAGTCTGTAAAAAATCATGCCCCTTTGGAACAAGGGGAGTGTAAAACTCCGATATAACGCTCGTACCCACGTCACAATAGCCACGCCCTTTGATACGCTTCTGGAAGAACTGTTTCTTTACGTCGCTTCCGAAAAGCATACCGTAGCCAAGCTCGCTGATACGTCCCAAGCCCACACGGAAGTTGAAGTTATCTCTGATACCGTCGCTGAAATACTTTGCGTCGGGACGCTGGCAGGCGACAATGAGGAAATAGCCTGCCTGTCTGCCAAGCATGACGATTTTCTTTAGCTGGCTAAGTAGGCTCATGCTTTCCTTTGTCCCCAGCATTTCCAAGAACGCCACATACTCGTCAAAGATAAGGAAGCAGGGCGGTAAGCCCAGATAGGCATAGTTCTCGCCTGTCTTGTAGTCTGGGTGGCGTTTCATTTCCTCGCTTCGCTGTACCATTCCCTCATAGAACGCATTGACACATTCAATCATATCTTCTTTGGTGTGGTACACGTTATCCATGACCGTACCCAAGTCCGCAAGGTCAGCGTTCTTAGGGTCTAAGATGAAAAGCTGGGCGTTGGTCTGCAAGAGGGCTTCAATGATTGTCAGCAGGAAATAGGTCTTTCCACCACCAGTACCGCCACAGATAAGGGCGTGAGGGAGTGCGTCGTATTCCCATGTGAGGTTCTTCATCAAACGCAAGCCCCCGTTTTCTGCCTTTACCTCGTCAATCGTGATACGGTTCGCTATCATGTCATAGAGCAGGGTGTACTCGATATAGCCGTCATGGAGCGTCTTGTCGGTCAGCTCGCAGTAAAGCCCGCTTTCCAGCTTATCTTCCAGTCTAAGGAGCTGGTCTTGATACTTTCCCAAAGAGATTTCACAGCGGATATGGAGCAGTCCCTTGTCCATTTGATAATAGATTTTAGGAAACCAGACGATTTTTTCCCTTGATCTGCTCTGCAGGTCAGTGAAAAAACCGCTGTCCTGTACGGTCTGTGCTTCATACCACTTGTTGTCCAGTATCATGCGTGCCAGCTTTTGACGGTGTAATAGCTTCTTGAAGCTGTCATGGAAGAAGCGGTAATAAAGAAAAGCGACCAATGCACAAACACCAGTCGCTATCCCTATGGTTATGAAGTTGTATGTGGAAAGCGTCACGCCATTATCAAGCAGGCTGAAATGCTCCCAATCAGTACGCAGGAGCTGTCCCATGTTCAGTAGCAGGAGAACCGCCACGAACAGGAGCAGGAGCGTACCCGTACAGAAGCGGTACACAAGGTTCTTGTCGCTGGCTCTGATACGCTTTCCCTTGTATTTGTATAGGTTCATAAACACCCCTTTCTGGATATGGAAAAAGCGGTCAATCGTAAAGACCAACCGCTTGATTACTTATTTCTGATTTTCTACTATTTGTCCCCTGCTGATATGTGAGTCTGCTTTTGAGGTTGTGTAATTGATTATCTTTGTGAACCAAATCGGCAGGCTTGCGGAAAAAAGAAAACTCTTTCCCTGCTGTACTTGAAAATGTATATGCGGTTCGCTTGTGTTACCGCTATTGCCACAGCAGGCTATCTGCTGTCCCCGACATACTTTATCGCCTACATTTACACAAAAGCTGTCTTTTTTGATATGTGCTATGGTACTATATTCATGCTTTGTGTGCTGAATAACAATATAATTTCCTCTTACGTCAGAAGCACTACATAATACCTCTTGCTCCTCTGGGATAGGAGTATCTTCAAAAAGATTTTTGATTTCAACCACTATGCCGTCAGCAGGAGATAAAACAGGTTTTCCGTAGCAGAAATAATCAGATACGGATTTCCCGTCCCCATGAAATGTTTTTCCATTTTCCTCAACAAAAAAATCATACGCATATCGTTGATTGCAGATAGACCAAGAATGGGAAGTTTCTCTGTTTATTCCGCCGTTTGCCACAGTCCAGCACCCCGAAAATGGGAGACTATATAAAGTCTGTGGTTTATAATTACGGATATTAGGCAGAAAAAACAAGTTTCGTACATATATCACGGGTATTCCAATCAGCATACCTATATTCTGAGACAAGAATTTCAAGGCGATTGCTGTTTCATCTGTGCTTTCTGTCCGTATCACAATAATAAAAGATAGAACAAAATCTACAATCGCCAGCAGAAAAAACAGATAGAATAACCTCAATACTGGAATATCAAGAAATGTTCCAAGAAAACCTATCAATCCTAGCCAATACATCTTTTTTATGATTTTTGCGAAAGTTTCCACTAATTATCATCACTCCTATATTGCTTCGTTCTCATTATATAGGAGCTTGAAAAGGTAGGCAATACATATCAGCTTTTATCTGTTTATTTTTTCTGCTGTCCATGCGGAGCATGGTTCTGTGGATTTCCTGCGGGCTGACCGCCTTTATTTTTCAGTACAATGTCGTCTGCCTTGATGTACCATTCCACGTCTGCCCCTCGGTAGTTGGCGTTTGCCACCGTATCAGCAACAGGATTGATAAGCTCCACCTCTGCATTGTACGGATAATCCTTGACAGGGATTTCCGCTGGGATAGATACCTGTATCGTGCGTTCCTGCTGACTGCACTTCAAATCGTAAGTTCTACGCTTGATTTCCTCGCTGGTTGTCCCGTCCTCATTCTCTACTCGCACTTCATGTCTTAATGCGGAGAATTTCAGTACTCCAAACGTCTTTTCCTTATCTAACACAATTCCATTCGCTAATCTCATAATCTGATACCCCCTTTACTTGCTTTCCTCGGCTGGAAGCATATCATCAGCCGTTAAGATATAGTTAGTGTAGCCACGACCTCGCACGTTCTTTCCCTCGGCGGTAATCTTAGGATTGATGAGCTTTACTTTCTGCTCATACTTGAAACGCTTCTCCCCAGCCTTTGCGGGAAGCACCACGATAATGTCGTCGGCTCTCTGAATGTCGGAATACAGGTTATAGCTTCTCGTCACGGGGACAAAGCGACCATTGACACGCTGTTGCTCTACCTCATTTTCTCCTGCAAACTCCAAGTTACCAAAAGTCTGTGCCATGTCAGGCACGATATATTTCAATTTCATGTGTTCATACCTCATTTCTATAAAATCTGTTGATTATCAATGCTTTTATTCTGGCTGGTGGTGTGATACCCGTAAGCCCCCAGACCGTCAAGGGCAGGTAAATGCTTAAAAGCACCCTTGACTGTCCGTGTGCTTACAGGTGGGTGGCGGACAAGCCAGAATAAAAGGAAGCTCCGCCGTTTCCATGTATCGGCGGGGAGCGTGATTTCTTCATCATCATAAGCAGACCGTCCGATTATGAACGTCTACGCTTGATGAAGTATGTTCCTGCCACGCCTGCACCAGAGAGAATAAGAAGCCCTAAGAATAAGGCAATGTTTGTGTTATCGCCTGTCTTTGGAGCGTCTGTTGTCTTGCTCGGTGTATCTGGTGTGGTCGGCTGTTCCGGCTCTGTTGGTTCTTCCGGCATTTCTGGTACTTCTGTGATTGTCACCGTCTGCCCGTCGTCCTCAATGTCCTTATGCTCTGTAACCTTAGTCGGTTCGTCTGGATTGCTCAAATCGTATAATTCCTCAAAGGTCACAAGTTCTTTTCCGCCAAGCTCGGAAGCGTCGAATGTAAAGGCAATCTGGACTTCCATGCTTTCACTGTCGGCAGTAAAAGTATAATCATTCTCGACACGCTCTCCGTTGATGATAAGCTCTGCGTTTTCGTCCTTAGTCATCTGCCAGCCTTTAAGCTGATACTTAGTGCCGATTTCCAAGCCGTCAAGGGTAACAGTATCAATGATTGTCACGTCTTTTCCAGCTTCAATCTCTTTCTTTCCGTCCTCGCTGGTCGCTGTGGTATGGATAGAGATGATACGCTCTGTGATAAGCACCGTCTGTCCCTCGTCGTCAATGTCCTTGTGTTCAGCCACCTTTACAGGCTCGTCCTCATTGGAAAGGTCGTAAAGTTCCTCAAAGGTAACAAGGTTCTTGCCACCTAAAGCAGACGCATTGAATGTATAGGAAATTTCCACTTTCATTTCTTCATCATCAGCGACAAAGGTATAATCGTTTTCTACACGTTTCCCGTCAATGATAAGCTCGGCGTTTTCTTCCTTTAACATCTGCCAGCCTTTCAACTGATACTTTGTGCCTTTTGTAAGTCCGTCTA